>MDTD01046774.1_pt1 | contig 14348 bp, 13 predicted proteins | sample 811221 | NCBI WGS metagenome assembly MDTD01 (sample SAMN05326646, study PRJNA326480) | marine metagenome | isolation source: seawater | place: Pacific Ocean: South West | collected 2011
CTGGTGGTAGATCAAGAATGTAAAGAAGCACCAGCGTATCAACTGACCGCCTGTGAGATACACAATGTAGTCAGCTTAATTTATCTATCGCAGGCACAAAGTGATCGAGCTATTGCACAATACGATCAATCCTGGGCAATATCTGAAGAATATGGTTTGCGATGTTGGCAGGCATACAACCAAAAAGCCGACAGGATAATCCCATCGGCTTTTATTGTAAACACCGGGTGAAGTCAGAACTTAGAGACCGGAAACGGCTTTCGCTTTGGCATCTTCAGCAGATTCAGCCGCAGTAGCTCGATCTGCGAGCACCACCACTTTGTTTTCTACCACTTCAATGATTCCGCCCAGCACCGCGAAGGTGCTGACCTTGTCATCTTCCTTCCGGACTGTCACTACCCCGCGGGTGATTTCCGCGATCATCGGTGCGTGATGAGCCAGCACCCCAAAGTAACCGTTGATACCGGGGGCCTGAAGGCTGACGACATCTTCCTGGAAGATCTCGCCATCGGGAGTCACAATTGTCAGCGGGAATTCTGCGGCCATGATCAGTCTTAGCCTTCCTGCATTTTCTTGGCACGGGCCAGGACATCATCGATACCGCCCTGCATATAGAAAGCCTGCTCTGGAACATCATCATGCTTGCCTTCCAGCACTTCCTTGAAGGAGCGGATCGTATCTTCCAGCTCAACATACTTACCGGGCGTACCGGTAAAGGTTTCAGCGACGAAGAACGGCTGCGAAAGCAGACGTTGCACCTTACGGGCACGGGCCACCACCAGACGGTCTTCTTCGGAAAGTTCATCCATACCGAGAATGGCGATGATATCCTGGAGTTCCTTATATTTCTGCAGGATTTCCTGTACACCACGAGCCACGTTGTAGTGCTCCTCTCCGACTACTTCCGGGGAGAGAACAGTTGAAGTCGAACTGAGCGGATCCACAGCAGGATAGATACCCAGCTCTGCAATCTGGCGGGAAAGTTCCGTTGTTGCGTCCAGGTGAGCAAATGTCGTTGCCGGAGCGGGATCGGTATAATCGTCAGCAGGCACATAGACAGCCTGAATCGACGTAATGGACCCCGTCTTGGTCGAGGTAATGCGTTCCTGCAGAGCGCCCATGTCCGTTCCCAGCGTTGGCTGGTAACCCACAGCAGACGGAATACGTCCCAGCAGCGCAGACACCTCAGCACCGGCCTGGGTGAAACGGAAAATGTTGTCCACGAAGAGCAACACGTCCTGATTCATCTGATCACGGAAATATTCCGCCACCGTCAGTGCCGAAAGGGCCACACGTGCACGAGCTCCGGGAGGTTCATTCATCTGGCCGTAAATGAGGGAAGTTTTGCTCAAGACGCCGGATTCCTTCATTTCACCAAAGAGAGCCGTACCTTCACGGGTACGCTCACCAACTCCGGCAAAACAGGAATAACCACCGTGCTCGGTCGCGATATTGCGGATCAATTCCATGATCAACACCGTCTTACCCACACCGGCACCACCAAACAGACCAATTTTACCGCCCTTACGATACGGGGCGAGCAGGTCAATCACCTTGATGCCGGTAACCAGAACCGATTCGTTGGTGTCCTGCTGATCAAGAGCAGGTGCAGGACGGTGGATTGGCAGGAAATTTTTCGCGTTGATTGGTCCCTGCTGGTCAACCGGTTCACCAAGCAGGTTCATGACGCGACCCAGTGTTTCTTCGCCGACCGGCATACTGATTGCTGCACCGGTATCCTTGACTTCGGCACCACGTACCAGACCGTCGGAAGTATCCATACAGATGGTGCGGACGGTATTGTCGCCAAGGTGCTGGGCAACTTCCAGGGTCAGGTTCCACTTTTCTTCGCTGATGGAAGCGTTGGTTACTTTCAGTGCGTTCATGATAGCCGGAAGCGAACCTTCCGGGAATTCAACGTCGACCACGGCGCCCAGTACCTGTTTGACCCGGCCCATTGCGGTCTTTGTCTCAACTGCGGACATATGTTTTCTCCTTGAAAAGACTCAATGGTTAAAGGGCCTCGGCGCCCGAGATGATTTCAATCAGCTCGGTCGTGATGGCTGCCTGACGGGCCCGGTTGCGCATGAGCGTATAATGATCGATCAGCTTCGTGCAGTTCGTTGTGGCGTTGTCCATGGCGGTCATGCGCGCGCCATGTTCGCCAGCCGCATTTTCCAGCAGCGAGTAATAGATCTTGAAGCGGACAATCTTCGGAACAAGGGCATTCAGCAATTCTTCCTGCTTGGGCTCAAAGATATATTCCGGCGATTTTTCCGGCACATCTTTGCTGAACTCGACTGGTTCAAGCGGCAGCAGTTTCTGGAAGAAAGGTACCTGCTTGAGCGGGCTGATGAACTCATTGCAGGCGATAAAGACTTCGTCGTACTCACCTGCCACAAAGCTCCTGATCAACTCACCGGCAATCAGCGATGCATCACTGAACTGAGGATTCGCCGTTACATCTTCGAAAAAGGTATCCACCTTGACGCGATGCTGGAAGTAAGCAAACCCGCGACGTCCGCAGAAGCTCATATTGATCACATCATATTGGCCCTGCATCCGTTGCAGCCAAAGGTCGGTCTGACGGATGATACCATTATTGAATGCTCCGCAAAGCCCCTTATCAGAGGTAAACAGCAGAAGCAGTGCCTTCGTCGGATTGGAGCGGGGAGTCAACAGCGGATGAGACTTGGGGTCAACAGATGCTGCCAGACGACCAATCATCTCGCTGACCCGGTTCGCATACGCCTTCGATTTCCGCTGGGCATCCTGAGCGCGGCGCAGTTTGCTGGCGGAGACCATTTTCATGGTCTTCGTCATCTTCAGCGTATTGCGCATGCTTGCCAGCTTCTTGTTGTACTCGCGGATACCTTTAGCCATGGTCGCTTACCCGTTGAACTGTTTGAGAACGTCGTTTATCATCTTCTCCAGATCAGCTTTGATCTCATCTGTGATGGCAGCTTCCTTAGCCAGCGCTTTCTCCAGCTCGACATAGCTGGAATCCATCGCTTCGTGCAGTTTGGCCTCAAAGTCGAGAACCTTTTCCACCGCGACATCATCCAGAAAACCATTGACGCCGGCATAGATCATCGCGACCTGTTTCGGCATCGACTGTGGCTGGTTAACGCCCTGTTTGATGACCTGCATCAGGCGTTTACCACGCTCCAGCTGTCGACGGGTAGCCACGTCCAGATCAGATGCAAACTGCGAGAACGCAGCCAGTTCGCGATACTGAGCGAGATCCAGTCGTAATGAACCAGCTGTTTTCTTCATCGCCTTCGTCTGAGCGTCACCACCCACACGGGAGACGGAAAGACCGGGGTTGATTGCCGGGCGCTGACCGGAATAAAAGAGGTCCGATTCCAGGAAGATCTGACCATCCGTAATCGAAATCACGTTAGTCGGGATATAAGCAGACACGTCACCGGCCTGGGTTTCAATGATCGGCAGCGAAGTAAGGCTGCCTGCACCGAGAGCATCGCTCATCTTGGCAGAGCGTTCCAGCAAGCGGCTGTGCAAATAGAAAATATCGCCAGGATACGCTTCACGTCCCGGAGGACGACGCAACAGCAGCGACAACTGGCGGTAAGCCTGGGCCTGCTTGGTCAGATCATCGTAAACAATCAGAGCGTGGCGACCGGAATCCCGGAAATACTCCGCCATGGCCGTACCGGAATAGGGAGACAGGAACTGCATCGGAGCCGGGTCGGAAGCTGTAGCCGAAACAATAGTGGTATACTCCATTGCCCCGTGCTTTTTGAGCGTTTCGTAAACCTGGACGACCGTAGAACGCTTCTGGCCGATGGCCACATAGAAACAGAAAACGCCATTTCCGCGTTGATTGATGATAGTGTCGATTGCCAGACTGGTTTTGCCGGTTTTGCGGTCACCAATGACCAGTTCCCGCTGCCCGCGACCGATCGGAGTCAAGGCATCAATCACCTTGATACCAGTCTGCATCGGTTCATGCACGTCTTTACGGTCGATGATACCGGGAGCTTTAAGTTCGATGACGCGGGTTTCTTCAGTCTGGATAGGCGCACCGCCGTCGATCGCACGACCAAGTGCGTCCACAATACGGCCACTCATCTCTTCACCAACGGGAACACTGGCAATATCGCCAGTTCGTTTGACCTCATCTCCTTCGCGGACATGCGTATCGTCGCCAAACAGGGCGATACCCACATTATCCTCTTCCAGGTTAAGGGCCATTCCCATCAGGCCGTTGCCAAAATCCACGAGCTCTCCAGCCATGACGTTGGCAAGACCGTGGACCCGGGCAATACCGTCACCCACACTGAGCACAGTGCCGGTTTCGTATGTATCCGATTTGACTTTGAAATCGGACAACTGCTTGCGTAAGATCGCTGAGACCTCCTCGGGCTTCAGATCGATTGCCATGACCGGTTCCTTTAAGCGTTAATAATCCTGTCGTGCAGGCTTTCAAGTTGTGTTTTAAGGCTCAGATCGATCACTGTATCGCCCAGCCGCACCATGAATCCAGCCAGCAGGGCTGGTTCGATGGTCACGGTGACCTGTACCGACTTGCCCGTCTTGCGGTTAAGCCGTTCAGTGATGGATGTGAGTTGTGTGGCGTCCAGCTCGCGGGCGGTGATGATTCTGGCGTGGACAATGCCCTTGTGTGCATCAACCATCCCGGTAAAAACCCGGCAGATGGTCGAGGTAATACTCAGGCGTCCTTTCTCAACCAGAAAAAGCAGAAACTGCAGCGTAAGCTCGTCGACCTTATCACCCAGAAGAGACTGAATGGTCTGAACATGCTGCGCTGCTGGCAACACCGAATCCTCAAGAAACTCCCCAAGTTCCGGGGATTCGTGGATCAGTGTACCCAGAGCCTGAAGATCGTCCGCGATGGTATCCAGTTTGCCCTGCTCTTCAGCCAGGCCGAAGAGGGCTTTTGCGTATCGTTTTGCTGCTGACTCGCCTGCCATACTCAAATCTCTTTGATCAGTTGGTCAACCAGAGCTTTATTGCGCGCATCATCCAGATTCGCATCGATGACCTTGCCTGCAAGGGCGATAGCCAGAGTCGCACTTTCTGCCCGGAGATCGGCGGATGCCTTTTCCTGGGCTGCCCGAATTTCACGACGGGCATTTTCAAGCATGATTTTGGCTTCTTCCTTGGCCTTGTCTTCGATGACGCGTGCAGCTTCTTTGGCGGCTGTCCGACCGTCTTCGATAAGTGTTTTCGCCCTCTCTTCAGCTTCCTCAATGATGGATTCGCGTCTGGCTTCAATCTGCTCAAGTTTCTGGCGTGCCTCTTCGGCATCTTCCACACCTTTGCGGATTTTGGCTTCGCGCTCATCCAATCCCTGAAGGATCGGCTTGAAGGCAAATTTGTACAGAACGAGTGCCAACAGCACAAACAACACCCAAGTCCAGATCACCATTGCACCAGGAACAGGGCCTTCCCCGCCTGCCGCAAACGCAGAACTGGTTAACAGCATGCCAACCGCTACTGCGCTCAATTTTTTAATGGAAATGATCATGAGTGTTTTGTACTAACCGGGGAGACGTCGTTCTTACTTCAGGATGAAAGCGAGGAGACAAACCAAGGCACAGAACAAGGCCACACCTTCAAGCATGGCAGCTGCAATAATCATGGTTTTGGTGATATCACCTGATGCTTCCGGCTGGCGTGCGATACTTTCAGTAGCAGAGCTGCCAAGTTTTCCGATACCAAGGGCTGCACCGATGGTGACGAGTCCTGCGCCAAGGGCTGCGAGTAATGCTCCAGTCATTTCTTTACCTCATATATAGGTTTTAGTGTGGTTATTTCCGTGAACAAGAATCAAAAGTTTCTTTCAGTGCCGCTTTATCAGTGATCCGGATGGTTAATCTGGCTGATAAACAAGGCAGAAAGAAGCGTGAAAATGTAAGCCTGAAGGAAAGCGACCAATACTTCAATCAGGTCGATCATCAGTGCCATGGCCAGGGCAGGCAGTCCCACCCAACCAAATACAGCGACGAGTGACAGCAGGGTCAGGACAATGATATGTCCCGCGATCAGGTTGGCAAAAAGACGAACCGTAAGTGCGAAGATCTTGACCACCACCCCAACCATTTCCAATGGCGTCAGCAGCAGCAGCACAACCTTGGGAACACCGTGTGGGATAAACGCTCCGAGCAAACCACCCGGGCCATTCTTGATTAAGGCCCCCCCGATCATCACCGTCATGGTAATCGTGGCAAGTCCGGCAGTCACAAAGATATTGGCCGTTGCTGTACTGAAAAGTGGCACCAGCCCCATCAGGTTGAGCGCGAGAATCAGGAAGAAAAAGGTACAGAGCAATGGTGTCATCTTCTTGCCGTCTTTTTCCCCCATGGCCGGAACTGCAATGTCGTCACGCACAAACAGAATAAAGACTTCCAGAAAATTAGTCAGCCCGGTAGGAACCTTGGCATTCTTTTTATACAACACGCAGAACAGCGTAATGAGGATCACCCCCGCCACAATGATCATCATGGCGTGCAGGGGGAAATACTTGCTCAACGGAATATTGACCCCGAAAGGCAGGTGCCAGGAAGTCGTATCAAATAAATGTCCCTGAATCCAGACTTGGGCTTCGGCAAACTTTTCTGTAATAGTTGGCTCAGCATGCGCATGAACCGCCTGTACAGCAGAATCTACGCCATGGGTAAGCTCAGCTATAGGGTCTGTGATAGGTGTATCGGCCATAAATCAATCAGTTGCTCTCAGATATGAACGGGCACTTTCTGCTGGTGCCGGGCATCAGGTTGAATAACACGATGAAATCGTAAATGAAGTAAAAAATCCAGGCTGCAAGGCTGCAGAGTACAAATGAGACAGCATGCACCGACATGGAAGCGCTGACAACCAGAGCTGCTGCCAGAACCGCAGTACGTAGAAACTTCATCCCCATCCCCCATTTCATCGCATCCGCCAACACTCCGGTTGCAGCCCGGGTATTGCAGTAAAGACCGCTCAATCCATAAAGTGTCACCAGCAAAAAGCCGATGGCGGCCATACTGAAAGCCAGCTTCATTACCATCGCCAAACCGAAGCAGGCGCACATGGCCAGCAGGGCAACAGTGAAGAAATGGTGAATATTGACACGATTCATAACAGAGTAAGGTCGGGGAGGCTTGGGGGTTATCGTTTGGTGCGTCCCATGAGCTTCAGCAATTTAGCAAGTTCATAGCCTGAAACGATCAGGGAAAGACCAAATCCACACAGCGTCCATAAAGGCATGCTGTCAAACTTTCGATCCAAATAAATGCCAGCCAGTGTCAGTACGATTGTTGAGGAAGCGATACCGGTGCTGATTGACAAAACCAACGCAATCGACCGTATTCCCGAACGGGTTTTCCGGTCCTCGGTTGGTTCATTTATACTCAAAAGTTAAAATCATTAAAAAGTTTATAAGGCAGTAAGGTAATCAAGTCAGAATGAGTGTCAAGACTCAATCGAGCGATTTGTGGTTGGTCATGCGCAACGTCAATAAATCGGCTGAAACAACCGTTTACCACCAGATCCCTTTATATAATTGGACCAAATTTTCCAGAAACATCCCCCCCGATAAGCACCTGACGACCCCTTGTACGAAATCTAAAATAATTTTAAAAATAAAATCATCACAAGCCCTCTTCGGAATCCATTCATCAAGGCTTGCTGGCAGCGCTCTTAAGTTTCACCAGCGAAATAGCGTCGGAAACCCGCAACATTTCCATTGATGCTCAAGCAGCGTCAACTGCAATTAAAAAATCGGCTCAACTGTTCAGTCGACCAGCAATTAATGATCTGATCCTTGCCCAGCCAACCTTTACGTGCCGCCCGAATGCCGAGTTCCGTGTAATCAAAGTTGCGCAAGGAATGGGCATCGCAGTTGATGGAACAGAGTGCCCCCTTTTCAGCCGCATGCTTCCACAGTCGCCAATCCATGTCCATCCGCATCGGATGGCAATTAAGCTCAATCGCCACTTTGTTGACGATACAGGCATCGATGATCTTCGGGATATCAATCTCATAGGCATCCCGCTTCAGCAGCAGACGCCCGGTCATATGGGCCAGGATACGCGAACCGGAATGTTCGATCGCCTTGATCATTCGCGCCGTCTGTTCCTCTTTGGAGCGGGTAAAAGCGTTATGCACCGAGATCACGAAAAAGTCGAGTTGATCCAGCACCTCATCTTCATAATCGAGAGAGCCATCGGTCAGAATGTCGCATTCCACTCCGGAAAAAAGCCTGAGTTCATCCCCCAGTTCCTGCTGTTTCCTGCGAATCGCCCCGACCTGGTCCAATAAACGCTCCGCACTCAGCCCATTTGCCTGAAAAGATGATTTGGAATGATCGGTGATGCCCAGGTATGCATAGCCAAGCGACTGCGCCTTCTCCACCAGCTCATCCAGTGTATTACCACCGTCCGAAGCCTGAGTATGGCAATGCAATAGCCCCTGATAATCTTTCAGTTCCACCAGCTTGGGCAATGCATCTTTTTCGGCAGCCTCAATCTCTCCCATACCTTCCCGCAGGTCTGGCACGATATACGGCAGGCCAAGATGCCGAAAAAGCTCTTCCTCACTCTGGCATGGAATCAACTCTTCCACACCACCCGCAGTCTTGAAAAGCCCCCATTCCGAAACTTTCATTCCCATGCGGATCGCCCGGCTCCGCATGGCCACATTATGATCCTTACTGCCGGTAAAATGGTGCAAAGCAGAAGCGAAAACCTCTGGTTTAACCAGCCGCAGGTCTACCTGCACCCCATTCTCAAAAATCACCGAAGATTTAGTTTCACCTTTCGCCAGCACCTTGGCGATATCCGGCAGCTTTACAAATGCATCCATAACCGGCGCAGGATCATCTGCTGCCCCGATGATATCCGCATCCTTGGTCGTTTCCTTGAAGCGCCTCAACGAACCGGCCACCTCAATCTGCTGGAGTTCCGGCACACCACGCAATGACTCCACCACCTGCTGCGCCACCGACCACGCCTTGGGGAAAAGAAAAAAGGCTGCCATCGTCTGTTTACGTTCGATAGCCTCCAGAATATTCGCCGCCGTTTTGGGGCCGCACCCGGCAAGCTCTGCGATAGACCCATCTTCGCAAGCCTTTTTCAGTTCCTCGGTATTGGAGACCTTCAGCTTATCATAAAACAGCTTTGCCTTCTTGGGCCCCACTCCGTTAAGCTCCATGATATCAAGTAACCCATCAGGGAAAGACGCGCGCAGTTCATTGTAATAAGCCAGCTCTCCTGTCTCCACATAAGTCGTAATCTTGCTGACCAGGGCACTGCCAAAACCCTTCATCTTCGCCAGCTCTCCAGACTCAATCAAATCCTGGATTGAGCTGTTCACACTCCGCAGAGCACGGGCACCATTGGTGTAGGCCCGGGTTTTGAAGGGATTCTCGCCCTTCAGTTCAAGCAGCTTGGCAATATCTTCCAGCAGGCTGATGACCTGCTTCATATCAATTTGACTCATGATCAGGTCGGGCTCCCAGAAAAATAATTAGGAAAAGGAAAATAGAGAGGAAGGCGTCAGAAAGGCGAGAAAACAACAGACTGTATGCGCCGGATATTGCTTACCGCATGCCCGCATCAGGATGGCTGATCAGCCAGTCACGAACTTCTTCTGCAAGCACCATGGAGAGAGCATCTTCACGGGAAACAAAATCGGCCCAGACAATCTCACGCTGGTCAATGGAAATCGCGGGTTGCTGGTCGAGGTAGATCTCGGCAATATAAGCAATCCCGCCAAACTGATCAATGATTGGCTCATGCATGATCAGCCGCTCAGCAGACAGCAAAACCCCTACTTCCTCCTCCGTTTCACGAATAGCTCCCAGGTCCGGTTCCTCGCCTTTCTTCAGCAGACCACCAGGCAAACTGTGATAAGCCTTATACGAATTCTTGACCACCAGCAGCTTCCCGTCGCACCAGATAAAGACAAACACACCACGTAGTTGTATCCCCAGAATGCGGAAAGCCAGCACCCCCAGAGGGAAGGCAATTTTATAGGCGAGGCGGTAAAGCTGATTGATAATCTGCTTCATGACAGACCCAGCCGATCCAACCCAAGTAGTTTTCTGTGCACATCTCCCAGTGCAGGAAAAGCCCGTCGGCGTGTGGCAACAGCTGCCAGATCCAGTTCCGCCTGAAGCACACCTTCAGTATCCTCAAGTCTTGCCACCACCTCGCCATTTGGCGAAATCACCTGACTGTTGCCGCAGTAGCTGATGTGAGGATCGCTGCCCGTTCGATTCAGTCCGATCACCCAGGCCTGGTTTTCAATGGCCCGCGCCTTGAGCAAAGCCTGCCAGTGCGCATCCCGTGCTTCCGGCCAGTTGGCAATCACCACCAATACTGCCGCACCTGCCAGGGTGGCATGCCGAAAAATCTCCGGAAAGCGCAGGTCATAGCAGATAAACGGAGCGATCTTCGTGTTACCATAATCCAGCACCACCACCTCATCTCCGGGGTAATAATCCCGATGCTCAAAACCGATGCAGAAGCTGTGCATCTTCTGATAAATCTCCATTGAGCCATCTGGGAAACAGCAGAGCGCCAGATTACGTCCAGGCTTTGCGTCGCCTTCTGTCCGATTCACCACCCCGCCAATCACCAGAGCCTGATACTGCCCGGCCAGCTTCCCATACAGCTGCGCCGTTGGTCCATCAACGGCTTCCGCAATTGCCTCAAGATCCGGACTGAAACCGGTTGCTGCCATTTCCGGCAACAGAATCAACCCGCCAGGTTCCGGCGACTGAGCCGCAAGCAACTCTTCAATCCGTCGACGATTCGCCTCTGGCTTTTCCCAGGCAATATCCAGTTGCACAGCGTAAATCTGCACGTGAAGGTCACCCCATCTTTCAGATCGCAGTTAGGGCGTCTAATCTGGCGGGAATCCCCCATTCGTCAAGCCATCGCCATAGGTATCACCTCACAGCACCTTTCCTGATCCTGAATCTTATTTTTGATCCCTCGACGTATATCGCATCGTTCCTGGCAGTTGTGGCCATTGGAATAGAAGTTTAAAACCCATTAATCAGCTACTGATCTATGTTCATTATGCGCAACCCCCCACTGCTATATATAGCAACTTGCCATAATTGAATATAGTATTATAATGTGTTCTGGGATAGTGATCGTAATAGTCTGATTCAGATAGTGGGGAGAGATATATGGCAACGCTACCAGCAGAAATTGTTGCGCAACTCAAGATTGCAGGCATTGGGCCTGTTGCTGAAGATTCGGGTATGTTGCTGCTGGAGGTATGCAGCGATGGCTTTCATCAGGTGGGCAAAAACGGTGTCGTCAGCATCATCAGCACGGGTGACCGGAAGGTCGAATTCATCAACTTTGAAGACCGGTCTATTGCCTACGTCAATTCTGCCATGGGATATCCGGCCTATTACCCGATAAAGCCAATAAGTCTGGAAACGCCGGTAAAGGCTGTGCTGATGGACCTGGATGGTACCACGGTCCGCAGTGAAGAGTTCTGGATCTGGATCATCGAACAGAGCACCGCCAGCCTGCTCGACAATCCAAAATTCCAGCTTGAAGATGACGATCTGCCCTATGTATCCGGGCACAGCGTCTCTGAGCACCTTAAATACTGCATCCAGAAATACTGTCCGGACAAGACGGTGGAAGAAGCCCGAACCTACTATTTTGAACATACCCATCGTGAACTGAATGCGATCATGAAGGGGCATGGACGTCCAAATGCGTTTACGCCTTCTCCGGGGATCAAGGACTTTCTGTTGGAGCTGAAGTCCCGCAACATCCAGATCGGTCTGGTTACATCCGGTCTGTATGAAAAGGCCTGGCCAGAAATTCTGGATGCCTTCATGACGCTGGAGATGGGCGACCCCAAAGACTTTTACGATGCCATAATCACGGCCGGCTACCCGCTGCGTAAAGGTGAAACCGGCACCCTGGGCGAATTGTCGCCGAAACCGCACCCGTGGTTATATGCAGAAGTCGCACGTGTCGGCCTGGGGATCGAGTTCTCACAGCGCCATCAGGTCATCGGCATTGAAGACAGCGGTGCCGGAGTGGCGTCGATCGTCCTGGCAGGATTTGCTGCCATTGGCATTGCAGAGGGCAACATCATTCAGAGTGGCACCAGGTCTCTTTGCCACCACTACGTCGACCGTTTCGACGAGATCCTGCAGCTCATCGGCTAGCCTGAATCAGTATCCAGGCTAAAACTGAATTTCATATCTTCCATTTCAAAAGCAGTCATCCATCAGCTACCCATCGGAGATCAAGATGAAGAAGAAAGTACATGTCGTTTCCTACACGCACTGGGACCGGGAATTTCGCTGGGAATTTGAACTGACACGCATGAAGCTGGTGGACTGTATCGACCACCTTCTGGACATCATGACCGAGCAGCCGGAATATCGCTCATTCCTCATGGATGGACAGATTGGTCTGTTGGATGACTATCTGGAAATCCGTCCTGAAAAAGAGGGGCTCATCCGTGAGCTCGCAGCCCAGAACCGCCTGGAACTCGGCCCCTGGTACAGTCTGCCCGACTGCGCCACGCTCAACGGGGAATCGGTGATCCGCAATCTTCAGTATGGGATCAAGGTTGCCAATGATTACGGCACTGCCCTGAACTGCGGCTACAATGTGTTTTCATTCGGCCAGATCGCGCAACTTCCTCAGATCTACAGTCACTTCGGCATTGACATCATCATTTTCTATAAATACATGAACCCAGTCCGCTCTAAACTCCCTGAGTTCATTTGGGAAGCACCTGATGGCACCCGTACCTTTGCTTCTCGTCTGGGTCGGGAAGCACGCTGGAATTTCACCTTTGCCGGGCACATTCCGATTGTTTATGACCGCGATCCCTGGCATAAGGATTGGAAATACGACTACGGCACGCTGGGTAAAGTAATGCACACGGCCGACCCTGAAGGTTATGGCTGGTTCCATGAGATCCTCGATCCTGAAACCAGTTTCAATAAAGCCAACATCAAAATGGGCTTCCAGCGTACGATCGAGTCGGTGGAAGGTACCGCCGCCCCGGAAACCCTGCTCTTTTTTGATGGCACTGATTTTACCGAACCCCATCCGCTGAGCAGTGAAATCATCAAAGAGATGCAGGTGCAATGTGGCGATGAGTATGAGATCATTCACAGTCAGCTGGGGACCTACCTGAACGAACTGAAAGAAGCCCTGTCCAAGCGGCAGGACCTGGCTCTGGTAAAAGGTCCGATGCGCGATGGTCCGGTTGGATGTGTGCACAGCGACGTCGTCACCACCCATCCTGAGCTGAAGCTGGTCAACAGTAAAACGGAAAATACCCTGATACGCTACGCGGAACCACTTTCTGCTTGTGCTGCGGCCATGGGGATCGATGGTTACCCGAGCACCTATCTGAGCAAAGCCTGGAAGCTGCTTTTCCAGAGTCATGCTCACGATTCCATTCATGGACTTGGCCCCAAAGAGCTGTCTCAGGCAGGAGTGGCCAAGCTGCGCCAAGCAGGCATCATCGCCCAGGGCCTGGAACGCAAGGCTTTAGGCAACCTGACCAAGGAAATCAAGACCGATACCATCGATGATGCCACTACCTTCCTGGCTGTCCATAATACCGCTTCCTTCCCGCGCACTGAAGTGGTAGAGGCGATTCTGGATATTCCGGCAGATGTGGTGCTTGATCAGATTATTCTGGAAGACAGCGATGGCAAAGTCTGCAAGATTCAGGAAATCAGCCGTGAGAATACCCGCGGCGGAATTTATCATCCCCGCAGTCGCAACATGCCCTTCTACTGCACTCGGGTGCGTCTTTTCTCCATGGCAGAAAATATCCCGGCACTTGGTTATAAGACCTATAAAATCAAATGGCAGCCAAAGCGGGACTACCCCTATCCGCACGAAGATTGGGATGCCCCAAAAATTATCCAGAATAATCTGCTCATCGGTCTCAATGAAGCGCAGAATGAGTTCATCCATGTCAAAGTGGCAACTGACGGCACCTTCACCGTCACGGACCTGGTCAGCGGCAAGGCTTACAGCAATCTGAACTACCTGCTCGACAGTGGTGACCGGGGCAATATGTGGATGTCCGAATCTCCAGAGCAGGACATGATCCTTTCATCCCTCGGGAAACCAGCCGAGATCTCCTGCATCATGCAGGGAGAACTGGTTACCCGATTCAGGATTGAGACCGAAATGAGCGTTCCGGCCTGTTACGACTTCAGCAAGCAATGCCGTTCCAGCGAACGGGTAACCTTGCCAGTCAGCACAGAACTGACCATACGACGAGGCAGTCGCTTTGTTGAAGTCAAGACGACTGTCAACAACACCGCTCGTGACCACTACCTGAAAATCTGCTTCCCGACCGGC
>MDTD01093928.1_pt1 | contig 14348 bp, 7 predicted proteins | sample 811221 | NCBI WGS metagenome assembly MDTD01 (sample SAMN05326646, study PRJNA326480) | marine metagenome | isolation source: seawater | place: Pacific Ocean: South West | collected 2011
TAGCTCAATTTGAGGGAACATATAACAGAAGCTATTTGAAAATATTCTTAAAATTATTTGACGCAGTATACACAGGAACATATGAAGGTTCTTTTGAAAAACAATACTCAGGTATATACAACAAACAATACGAAGGATCATTTAACAAAGCATATGAAGGATCATTTGATAATGAATTTGGTGGTACATTTAATAAGACATATCAAGGTACATATCTTGGAACCTATGCACAAACATATGTAGGTGAATATGAAGGAACATTTGAAGGTTTATATGCCAAAGGATATTCAAGAGGTTATATAGGTCATTACTCAGGATCATATTTAGAAGCTAGTAAATCATTTGCATACTTTACTCAAAACTATGCCTCGCCTATACAATATAATGTATCATATGTAAAAGCTGTAACTGAAGTTGCTAATACTATGCATGGCGAACTTTCAGAAGGTGGAGTAAAGAAAGTTAAAGAAGATGGTAAATGGAAACAAGTTAAAGCAACAAAGGTAAAAGAAAACAATCAATGGAGAGATGTTTCTGTTACTAGAATAAAAGAAAACAATGAATGGAAGATAGTTGATGTAAACTATGAAAGAACATCTAATACATTAACAGCTAACACAGATCAATTAAACCTTAAGTCATTCTTAGAGTCGTTAGGTAAAAGCCCTTCATCAAGACCACAGCATGTCACTATAACAGTTGGTCCAGGCGTATATCTTCATGGTGGTACTAATCCTGCTTTTGATACTAGTGGTATGGGTGCAATCAACTCAGGTGGTGATGCATTAAATCATAAAGTCAGATTGTTAGTTAAGCCAGGTGGTTATGTTGTAGGTAAATCAGGAACTGGTGGTTCAGCTAACAGTTCAACAATGATAGGTGGCAATGGTTCAGATGGTGGACATGCTATTAAGCTAGGTGCAGGTATTGATCTCTTTATAGAGAACTATGGTATCATTGCTGGCGGTGGCGGTGGTGGAGGTACTGGTGGATATCCAGTTGACGGTGCCTCTGCTAATTCAACAACTATTGGAGGTACAGGTGGTGTAGGTGCTGGATGGCATAATACAGCATTTGTTGCAGAAGATTCTAGTACTCGAAATGGTGCCAATAGTTCAATCAATTATGGAGTACATGGAGGAAACGGAGGACTACTAGGTCAATTAGGTCAAGGTGCTGGAGGCTTCATAGCTGACAATGCATTAAACAATGAATCTAATCCTGGAACTAACTACTCCCAATACTTTTATTCAGGTGATGGAGGCGAGCCAGGATCGGCTATAGTAGATTACGTAGCATCCAGAGTAAGTTTTATAAATAACACTGAAGAAAGCGTTTGGGGTGATAGCGCGTTCAAATTTAAGGCTTAGTGATAAATGGGAAATCCTCTAAAGATAAAAGAAACTGGTGGCGGTACTTTTCTTGGTTTACAAGAAATGACTACCAACGAGATGGACTATGCAGTTCATCAGATCCTTACTGAATTTTCTACATCACTAAACGGCTCAGGTACTATTAACATTAATGGTGATGGTACATCAATGGGCTCCGCATTCACAGAAACGAGTCATACTGGAGACCTATCAGTAGGTGATCACCCAGTCAATTCAGATGACACAACAAGTCAAACATTCACTCTAAAACAGAACTTAGAATCTGTTTCAGAGTCGTCTGTTGTTTTTCCACTATTCCTCAACGATAGTGGCTATGCTGCAGAGCATAGTAATAACTTAAACAGTGTTCTTATCAGTAGAGCGTTGTCGAACTTAACCTCAAATGGTCTTGGATCATATTATCTATCAGCAACCAACCCCAACACTAGCCTTTATACTGATAGTGGTTTTTCTATTACAGATAAGAGATTCTCTGGTAATAGTACTGGACAGACTGTATTTAAGTTATGGAGAAAAACAACAGGCGTCTCTGCACCCTCAACTGTAAGAACTGCACAAATATATCAAACAAGTAAAGTGCAAGAGATGTCAGATGCAGACATAAAAACATTAGCAGCTAGATTAAGAAACCAGATTAAAGATACTGGTATTGGTCAATATAAACTATCACAATCTAATCCAGCTGGAAGTGGAGAAACTTGGGTACAAGTAGGATCCACAGTTACAGATACAAGACATACATTAGCAGATCAAACATACTCTGCATCATACGAAGGTGTATATACAAAACAATATACTCAATTATTTGAAGGTGCATTTAATAAAACTTACACAAAAGCATACGAAGGTGCGTATGATAAGTCGTATGTTAAAACATATCTTGGTCAATATGAAGGAGCATTTAGTAAACAATACTTGGGTGAGTATTCAACTATCTTTGTTGGACATTATGATAAAGCATATGAAGGTTCATTTGCTAAACAATATTCAGGAGCATTCACAGGTGTCTTTACTGGAGTATATCATAAACAATATCAGAGTGATTACTCTAAAGTATATCTAAAGTCATACACTGGTTTATATGAAGGAACATTTGAAGGTGCATTTAACAAACAATACGAAGGAACATTTGAAGGTTTCTTCAATAAAATATATTCTAAACTTTGGTCAGGTCAATATACTAAAACTTATCTAGGACAATATACAGGTCAGTTTACTGGTCAATATACTAAAACATATGAAGGTGCATTTACAGGTTTTTATGACAAACAGTATGAAGGAATATATGTAGGAATATACTCAAAAGAATATATTGGTCAATACATTAAAACATATCTTGGTCAATATGAAAAAGCATATACTGGAGTATATGTAAAACAATATCAAAATGACTATTCAGGTTTATATCTAAAATCATATGTAGGACAATACGAAGGTACGTTCGAAGGAGCATTTGATAAAGCATATGTAAAAACATATGAAGGTCAGTATACAAAAACATACGCAGGACAATACACAGGTCAATATACTAAAACTTATCTAGGACAATATACTGGATCATTTGTTGGTCAATATGAAAAAGCATATACTGGATTATATATTGGAAACTATACTAAACAATATGAAGGAAACTTCTTAGGTGTATATGAAAAAGCATATGAAGGTGCTTTCGACAAACAGTTTACTGGAACCTTTGAAGGAGTATATGTTGGTGTATATGTAAAACAATATCAAAACGATTATGCTGGAACATATCTAAAATCTTATACAGGTCAATATAGTCAACAATTTGAAGGTGCTTTCAATAAACAATACGAAGGAACATTTGAAGGAACATATAATAAAACTTATACTGGAGTGTATACAGGAATATATGTCAAAGCATATACAGGATTATATGAAGGTGCTTTTGTTGGTATATACAACAAACAATACGAAGGAACATTTAACACAACTTATCTTGGTAACTATGTAAAAACTTATACAGGTGTATATGAAAAAACTTATGAAGGTTCTTTTGATAAGTTATACTTAGGAAATTATACTAAACAATATAGTGGTCAGTATGAAGGATTGTTTACAGGAGACTTCTCAGGTACAGCTAGCTTTGAAGGTATATTTGCAGGCAACTTTACTGGTCAATATAACAAACAATATATCAAAACTTATACTGGATCATACGAAGGTACATATGATGGATCCAGAACATTTGCTGGCCAGTATGCAGCTCAATATCAAAAAGCATATATTGGAAACTGGACAAAGTCTTATGTAGGACAATACACACAACAGTTTGCTGGATCAAGAACATACACAGGACAATACACTGGAAACTTCAACAAGACTTACTTAGGTACTAATTATCTAAGAGCATACACAAAGACATATGAAGGTACAAGAACTTACAATGCTCAATACACAGGACAGTATACAAAGACATATGTAGGTTCATATACTAAATCATATGCAGGTCAATTTGATAAACAATTTGAAGGTACATTTGTAAGTACTTCAGATTTCTTTACAGGATTCTTCTTACATGGAAACTTTGAAGGTTCATATGCTTCAAACTATTCAAAAGATTATGTCACTCAATATACTAAGCTCTATGAAGGAAACTATATAAAAACTTATGTAGGAGCTTATGCAAGACAATATTCAAAAGCATATGCTAAAACATACGTTGGTAGTTATGCAAAACAATATCAGAAAGCATACACAGGTGTATATGAAAAGCAATGGACAAAAACCTATGTCGGTGCATATGATAGAATATGGACAAAGACATATGCAGGACAATTCACAAAAACATTTACTGGTAACTATTCTAAGAACTACTTAAAACAATATACAGGAGTATATCAAAGACAATATCAAAAAGCATATACAGGTGTATATTCAAAGAACTTCTTGAAACAATATACAGGAGTATACAACAGATTATTCTTAAAACAATATGTTGGTGTATATAATAGACTATTTGCTAAAGCATATGTTGGATCATATGTAGGCGTATTCCAAGGAGAGTTTGTAGGAGCTTATACAGGAAACTTTACTGGTTTATTTGCAGCATCATATCAAAGAGCATATGTAGGTCAATTCTCAAGACAATTCCTAAAACAATATACAGGAACATTTACTGGAGTATATGGTACAAACTTTACTAAAACATTCTCTGGAACTTATGCTACAAACTATACCAAACACTATGCTGGTAACTATAACAGAGTTTATTCAGGAAACTATAACAGAGCATATAGTGGAGACTACACAGGTACATTTGCTAATCAGTTTACAGGAACATTTACTGGATCATATAATAAACAATTTACAGGATACTATGATTCATCTTATAGTGGAACATACACAGGAAACTTTGCAAGAGCATATGCTGGTAACTATGTAAGAGTAACTAGAACTGCACAGTTTACTGGTCAATATACAGGACCAGCTCAATACTCTGGAACATATACTGGATACTTTAGTACAACATATTCTGGAAACTATAGTAGAGTAACAAGAACTACAAACTATACAGGCTTATATGCTGGTACTGCAACATACTCTGGACAGTATACAGGATACTTTAGTACAGCATATACAGGATACTTTAGTACTGCATATAGTGGATCATACAATAATAGTTATTCCGGATCATATAATAATACATTTAGTATAACAATCTTTACTGACTATGTTGGTCCTTCTACAAACTATACAAAAACATACACTGGAGTTTATACAGGACCACAATTCGTAGGAGCTCCTTTCTATCAAAATGGTAAGTTATTCTATGGAACATCTTATGGTTCATCTGCTACTAAGTCATATAACAGAAACTGGAATAACGCAGGTTTATCATTTAGATGTTATAATGTTGGTATTATTAATGGTGGTGCAGAATATTGTGGATCTATTGGTGGAACTGTAGCAACATATAGAGGTGGACAAACTCAAAACTTTACAAGAGCATTTACTGGATCATATACAAGAGCATTTACTGGATCCTATTCAAGAGTAACAAGAACAACTAACTATTCAAGGGTAACAAGAACAACACAATATACTGGTAACTATGTAGGTGCAGCACAATACTCTGGAACATACACTGGATCTTTCAGTACAACATATACCGGAAACTATAGTAGGGTAACAAGAACAACTAACTATACTGGAGTATATGCTGGTACTGCTCAATACTCTGGACAATACACTGCTCAGTATACAACTACATATACTGGTTATTATTCAACAACTTATTCAAGAGCATTTACTGGAAACTATACTAGAGCATATGCTGGAAACTATACTAAAGCATATTCTGGAAACTACTCAAGACAATTTGCTGGATCATTCTCAAGAGTGTTTACTGGAAGTTATACTAAGACATATACAGGAAACTATACTAAGACATATACAGGATACTATGCAAAGAACTATACAAAACAGTATACTGGAAACTATAATAAGAACTTCTTAAAACAATATACAGGAAACTACTCAAGAACATTTGGTACTAACTATACTGGTACATTCCAAGGAACATATACAACCAACTATGGTAAGCAATGGTCTGGTGTCTTTACAAAACAATTTGAAGGACAATATAATCAACAGTTTGAAGGTGCGTTCTCTGGTACATATGGTAAACAATATGCAGGTGCATTCTCAGGTACATTTGGAACAAACTATGAGAAAGCATTTAGTGGTACATTCGGAAGAAACTATGCTGGTGAGTTTAGTGGAACATATGCTAAAAATTATACAAAAGATTATTCTGGTACATACGGTAAACAATATGTAGGAACATATACTGGTTTATATACAAAACAATACGAAGGTGCATTCAATAAACAATACACTGCATTGTATGAAGGTACATTTAACAAACAATATACTGGAGCATACACAGGAGTATATACAACTAACTATACTAAAGCATACTTAGGAAACTATTCAAGAAGTTATGTAAAACAATATAGTAAGTCTTATGAAGGTGCATATAATAAAGGATATGTTGGTGGATTCAATAAACAGTATGGTAAAAACTATGTTAAACAATATGAAAAAGTATATGTTGGAATCTATACAAAACATTATGCTGGTCAGTTTGCAGCACAATATGTAGGACAGTATACTGGAACATTTGAAGGTATATTTAACAAAGCATATGAAGGTACTTTCAACAAACAATATGAAGGTCAGTATGCCGGATCAAGAACATACACAGGTCAATATAATAGAAACTATACTAAGAGTTATGCACCAGCATATGTAAAACTTTATCAAGGACAATTTGAAGGTACAAGAACATACGAAGGACAATACACAGGAACATTCGAAGGTGTATTTAATAAGACATATGTTAGTATAAATTATCAAAGAGCATATGCTAAGGTATGGTCAGGTTCAAGAACATATGAAGGTCAATATGATGGACAGTATGAAGGTTCATATAACAAAGCATATGAAAAAACTTATGAAGGTGTTTACACTGGAAACTTTATTGGAAACTATGTTGGTGGCCAAGGTTATCAAGGTGTGTATGCAGGAATATATGAAGGACAATTTAATAAGACATACTTAGGAAACTATACAAAATCATATGTTGGTCAATACAATAAACAATACGAAGGAACATTCAATAAGACATACTTAGGAAACTATGTAAAAACTTATACAGGTCAGTATACAAAATCATATGAAGGTTCATTTACAAAACAATTTGAAGGTTCATTCAACAGACAATACGAAGGTGCATTTACTGGTAACTATGTAAAATCATATACAGGTCAATACACTGGTCAATATACTAAGACTTATGTTGGTCAATATGAAGGAACATTTGAAGGAACATATCAGAGAAACTATATTGGTACATATGCAAAAGCATATTCAAAAGAATACGAAGGAGCATTTACAGGTCAGTTTGATAAACAGTTTACTGGAACATTCTTAGGTGTATATGTTAAAGCATATGAAGGAGAATATACACAACAATTCTCAACTGTATATGAAGGACTATATGAAGGAGTCTATACAAAACAATACGAAGGTTCTTTTGATAAACAATTCGAAGGTGCATTTAACAAACAATACGAAGGAGTATTTGAAGGATACTTTAACAAACAATACACTGGTACATTTGATAAGAACTATGTTAAGACATATCTTGGCCAATACAGTCAACAATTTGAAGGTGTGTTCCAAAGACAATATGTTGGAACATATGCTAAAGTATATTCTAAAGAATACGAAGGAGTGTTTACAACTCAATACGAAGGTGCTTTCAACAAAACATACTTAGGAAACTACTCAACAGATTACGAAGGTGCATTTACTGGACAATATACAAAAACTTATGATGGTGTATATGTAGGAATATATGATAAGATATATGAAGGACAATTCAGTAAACAATTTGAAGGTGCATTCAATAAACAATATGAAGGTCAATTTGTAGGAAACTATACTAAGACTTATGTTGGACAATACACTGGTCAATATACTAAGACTTATGTTGGACAATACAGTCAACAATTTGAAGGTTCATTCCAAAGACAATATGTTGGTACATATGTAAAAGTATATGACAAAGCATATGAAGGCACTTTCTCTGGTGACTTTGGTCAACAATTTGAAAAAGTATATCTAGGTTTATACAACAAGACATACGAAGGAAATTATACTAAAACTTTCGTAGGTGATTATAATAAAGTATATTCAAAACAATTTGAGGGTGCATTTGATAAAGCATACATACACACTTATATTGGAGAATATAATAAAGAATACATTAAGACATATCTAGGTGAATATGCAGGTTCATTTGAGAAGTCTTATGTAGGTGTATATGATAATTTATGGACTGGTTCTACTGTACAATCTGGAACAACAAATATAAGCACAACAACTTTATGGGTTAGAACCGCTTAACTGTTGACCTTATAAATAAAAGCAAGTACAATATGAACTTTTAATATGAGAGATATTATGGACAATGATGGAAAATATGCTATGGTACCAACAGGTATGACAATCGAAAAACCTTTGGACGAACCAGAAACATTCACAAACGAAAAAAAGAAAACAAAAGAGCAACCTTTACGTGTTAAAGAGTTTGACATAGATCCTGGATTGCCTATTATTCAATACCCACACTACACTAACAATGCAAAGACAGAACTATCTTGTATCTTAGTTAGACCAGATGGTATGGCGACTATTGAAAATAAAATTCCAGCAGACAATAATCATCCTTTATATAGAGATATAACTTTACAATTTACAGAAGCTGAAATCCAAACTAACACTAGAAGAGAGATTCAAATAGCTTCTGCAAGAGATAAAGCTATGGCAGCTGATAAAGCTGATAGAGAAAGAGAACAGAAAAGAACTGATCTTTGGAATGTGAAGAGTGAGTTTATGGACATGCCTGTAGTTAAGAATAGTGATGAAAAGACACTTAAAAGAAATCTTAGAAAAGCTACTACACATTTTGAAGCATTAGCTATGGGAATAGCTATCTTAATTAAGGAATCGGACAAGAGTGAATAAAGGCTATTTGTTAGTAGCCACATTATCTAAGCCTTTTTATGATGCTGGGATAATGGCTATAGAGAGTTTAAAAGATGAGGTACCAGATGCCAAGGTAGCTTTCTTTACTCATGCAGACTGGATACAAGATGAACATAGACACTTAATTGATCATCTTATAACACCAGTACCAGTTCATTGTAGGACTAAGTTATGGGCATTGCCTAAAACACCTTTTGATGTGACATGCTATCTTGATGTTGATAGTTTTGTGCTTAGTTCTGAAATAGAAGAAGTGTGGGATCATTTAGGAGACTACGACGTTGTAATGTCAGAGAATAGACCTTATAATGCAAAGGTAGTTTATTTTACACACGACGATCAAATACCTGGAGAGCCAGGTATTGAGCTTAATCATTATGATGAAAACCATTTAAAGTTATATCAAGATGGTAAAGCTCATAAGTTTAGATGGCATTGTGGTATGTTTGTTTGGAAAAAGAATGAACGAACACAAAGGTTATGGCATGAGTGGATGAGATGGTATAGAAGACATACCGTTGATAAGAATACATCACCATTTCCTAAAAGTCTAAAGTATTGGGATACATTTGCATTCTGGAGAGCATTATATGAGAATCCAGATTTAGATGTAAAAATAGGGCGTTTGAAGAATGACGCAAAATATAATTTTGTAACTGGTTATAGAGAAAGCGAGTTACGCTCTGGTCATAAGAAAGCAGTATTGCATTATACAATACCACCAGAGTTATCAGTTGAGGGGAACAGACTTAAAGATGCAGCAAATATTGAAGCTACCTACGGATCTTTTGACATTATTAAATGAGTATAGCTCATGGGTCATGGAAAACCGTCCAGATAAAAATATGCCTAACTGGAAAACAAAAGGCAAATTCTTAAAAGAAGATAGACCAGAATATTCTACATCAGTAGAATGTCTAAAGAGTATGGATCATCAAGCACATGATGGATACCCACCTGACAGTTTTGGTTATGATCTAAACGAACCGACTCTTAAGAAAACTTTACAACATGAGGGACATAGACTCTCAAGTGAAGAAAAAGAATGGGTTCAAAAGTATATTGAAAAGTCTCAAGAACTAGATGATGCATTAGGAACATATATTGGATATAAGTTCTGTGCATTAAAAATGTTTTATCCAGAGAATGGATACATTGCATGGCATACTAATTGGAATGTTCCTGGATTCAATTGTTTATTTACATATGGTAATGGTGATGGCTATTGGCGTCACTTAGACAGTTCAACAGAAAAAGAAGGTTCAGTCATTCCTGATATTGATACTAAGTTAGTTCATTTACAAGATCCTCCAGGCTGGCATTGTAAGCTAGGATACTATGGTGAAAAGAAAGAGCATGATAAAATTATGTGGCATAGTGCTTATGGTGGACCAAGAATAACATTAGGTTGGGTTGTATTTGATCAGAACATTTGGGATGATATAGTTGAGGAGTTAACAGAACTTGAATCTTAGAAACGATTACAAATATGCTTTAGTAGAAGAGTATAAAACTTATTGGGATGCATACCAAGATCCACAAGAGTTTTATTCTCGACTCATTAGCATAAGTGAAGACATCAGTACACATTTCAGATTACGTAAAGATGTCATAAGAGGCATGAATAGTAAGACAGAAGTACAATTAGTAGATCAAAATACTCTATGGTTTATAATGTATGGAAAGACAAAAAGAGCTCTTACTTGCCTAGAAGATCAACGTCAAAACGATATTACACACGAGTTAAAGCAGCATAGAATAATTCATAATAGAAAGATTATCCCTCTAAAGTAATCATCAATAATTTTCTCTTATAAATACCTGTAGTATTAGTAAGAGAGGAATAGATGGCTACTAGAGTTAACATTGTTATTGACCAGGGTACTGATTTTGAGACATCAGTAGAACTAACAGATACAAATGGCGCACAGTTAGACTTAACTGGTATGTCTGCTGCCTCGCAAATAAGAAAGCATCATACTTCTTCCAATTCAACTTCGTTCACAACTTCATTAGCTAATTCCACAGGAACTCTAATTCTATCTTTAAACAACTCAGTAACATCAGCACTAACTGCTGGACGATATGTTTATGATGTTGAACTAACAGACTCTGCAAGTAAGAAGAGTAGAATATTAGAAGGCGTAGTTACTGTGACACCAGAGGTAACCAAGTAATGTCAAATACAATCTTTAATGATAGTAATGCTAAGATCAAAGTTAAGATCGGATCCAGTGGTGGCATATCAGGTAGTACACTTGGAGCAAATGCAATAACAGTAACAAGCTCATCTAGCGGTCAAGGAAAGTTAACAGATTTGTTAGATGTTGAAGATTCCGTTGAAGTTGATGGAGGTACATTAGTTTACGACAGTGCTACGGATACGTATACTCTGCAAGCACTTAACGTTGATGGAGGCACATTTTAGTGGCCAATAGCGTAGTACAAATAAAAAGAAGTAATACTTCTGCAACAGCATCTAATCTAGCATTTGGAGAACTAGCTTATTCTTTAGTTAGTAATAATTTATTCATAGGTACTGATTCCAATACTGTAATAAAGATTGGTGGTGCATCAGATTCACAACTAGTAAATGTTACAGCAGGTACTCTAAAGAATGGAGCTGCATTAGTAGTAAACAGTACTGGTGGTGTAGATACTTTAACTGTACAAGATTTATCAATTGGTTCTAATGTATCTGCTAATCAATTAGCAATCACACAAAATGTAACTGCTAACATATTTACATCAAACACTGTAACAGCAGTAAATGGTAATTTTACAGATGTAGCAATATCTGCTAATCTAACTGTTGATGGAGATATATCTCTAAGAGGAGATAATATATCTCTTGGTGATGGAGGAGATGTCATATCATTAGGTGCATCAGTAAACAACAATGTTGTACCTACAACAGATGATACTTTTACATTAGGTACATCATCTTTAAATTACAAAACAGTATTTGCAAATCAAGTAACATTAGGTGCAGCACCAGCAAATGATACAGATGCAGCTACAAAAGCATATGTAGATACTCAGATAGGTGGTATTAGTACTGTAGGAAATACAACACAAATAGGAGCACCAACAGATGGAGTCTTTGCAAATGGCTCAGGTTCTGGAAACATAGAAGGTGCAGTAACATCTATAGCAAACACTACATCAGTTGCAGATGCAATTGATTCTATGAATGAAGTAATGTTTAATATACATCAACAAACATATGTACGTGATGTAGTAGTAACATGTACATCAGGAAACACAGGTGGAGCACCATTAACTGCTACACTAACAATTGATGTTGTTGGAAACGCCAACGCATTTGATATCAACTGGGGAGATGGTAGTTCAGACAGTAACGTAACAGACTCTACACCATCACACACTTATACTGATAACACCAACTCGCCTTTTGATATTACAGTAACAGCTAAGAATACTGGAGCCAAAGGTGAAGGTAATTCTGCATCACAAACTGTAACAGATTTGATTACATTGTTTACAGCTGATCCAGTAGCTGACTTTGATATAATGTCAGCATCATCTGGTGGAAGTGAAATAACATCTGCAAATATAAATCAACAAATATTTGTAGACAATGATACTACAAATGCTAATGGCGTTACAGCTACATTCCATATTAACTGGGGTGATGGTTCTGTAAATGCAATAGCAAGTACAACAGCTAATGGTGGAACAGAAGGTGCCAGAGAACCTCATACATATACAACTGGAACAGGTACAAGTACAAATACAATAACATTATCTATCAATACACATTCAACAGCTGATCCTTCATCAATACCTAATAGTGCAACTAAGACTATTAAGATATATGATACAGGCATAGCAGCTCCAGAAGGACTATCTGGTAAGACATTTAGTTTAACTTCATCATCAGTTGGAACATCTCCTAAGTTAACTCAAGGACATATTGATAACTCATCAGAAAGTACATTAGGAGAAGGTGATAGTATAACAAGATATACTACATCAGGTGCAATAGAAACAACAGGTGAAGCTAATTCACAAGTCACATACAATGCAGGAGCTGGAACATTATCAGCTATTGTAGATGGATCTGCTGATGGAGCTATCACATTTGATGGAAATGATAACACAGGAACAAATCAATCATTAGTAGTTGTAGATGAGTTAGACTTTAATGGTTTTGATAATGATGGAGATGCAACTTCATCTGCAACATCAATATATGCTCCAGGATTGTATTCTGGATTTAGAGCAAGAATATCTAAATCAAGTTTAACAACAGGAGTACATACATATAAACTATCACATAGTACTACAGGAAATACATCTGTGTTACAATTTGTAAAAGATAACTTAACTGGAACTCCAGTAATGAACTTCAGTGGTACTACCTTGACACAGAATTCTGCAGGCACATTAGCATATGTGTCAGGTATACCTTACTATACTAATGATGCTACATTAAATGTTGTAGGTGCTTTAGTAAGTAATGTAGCAGGTCAAGTATATAAAGATGATAGTACTCCATTCAATATAAGTAGTGGAACAAATGTAGAAGGTGATAGTGGTTCAGCTTTTTCATCTCAAACAAAAGGATACACAATTTTACCAAGTTCAACATTAAGTAGTGGTAAGCCAAAAGCTAATACTGGTGTTGGAGCTAATGTAAGTATAGACACATTCCAAATAAATGTAAATGGTGGTGGAAGAAGAGTTGAAGGTTTTGCAATGAATATGGAAAATGTTAATGGAACAGGAACTACATTACAATTTGCAAACACATTAGTATCAGTATACAATGGAACATCAAGTGGAGTAAACGAATCTGCTATACCAGTAGCTGATAGTTTAGGAGCAGGATTTGATACTGATGGAGTTAGAATAGTAACTGGATTCTCTGGATCAACACCTGCATTTAGTAATAGCCAAGATTACTTTGCTTCTAATGCATGGTCTGGTGCAGTAACAATTGCAGGAACAGATGAAGCAGTAGTGAGATATGGAAACTTACAACACTATGATACAAACTTATCAACAGGATACTTACCAGTAGGACCAAATCTAAACACAGGAAGATCTGGTTCTCAATTCTTTAGATTTGCATTTAAGAGAACTGCAATGGCTAACTTTACAGTTAAGTTAACAGGTAAGGTATCAGGATTCTTTATAGCAGCTCCAAATACAGACATAGATGATACATCTTCTGTAAACGGATGGCTAGATGCTTCACAAACATATGCAGGTGCAGGAACACCAGGAGCAGATACAGGTGCTGGTGGTAACGGATCAGATGGATGTGCATTTACATCTGGTGATAGAATAATAGACGGAACAACATATAGTGATCAATCATTTACTTTAACATTAGGTGATCAGAATGCA
>MDTD01007586.1_pt1 | contig 14345 bp, 37 predicted proteins | sample 811221 | NCBI WGS metagenome assembly MDTD01 (sample SAMN05326646, study PRJNA326480) | marine metagenome | isolation source: seawater | place: Pacific Ocean: South West | collected 2011
AGCTTTGTTATAAATATAGCTACGCTTAGCATCATACATTGATGTTTGAGCATTATTAACGATCCAGTCGACCGTCTCTCTGTCTAACTTGAACTTACCATAAACAGTTTCCCATGTTTTACCCATGCTATCCATTAAATTGCCTTTGAGTTTGTTTAAAGGATAAGGAAACGTTGATGTCATTTCTGTCGCATTTATTTTCATCTTTTTACCTAAGTTTTTGTATTCTACTCTGTCAATCTTATAGCCATAAGACTGTTGAAGTTCTATCTCACGCTTTGATATATAATCTATATCTGTACTATGATCAAGAACTTCATATTCGTCTGGAAAATATCCCTGTTGTTTTGTTACCCTATTATTAAGATCACGTGTCACACCAATCTTTTTACCCGGGATGTGGTATAAATAATATATTATTTCACGCATAATAATCTGCCTTTCTTTGTATTAAGTTGTTCTTATCAAAATCTCTCTTATACAAATGTAAATTGTGTGCAAAATGGAAATACGAACCGAGCTCATATCCTGTCCTCTTAGACACAGCTTTCATCAGTTCTGAAAAACAATACTGATCGTTACAGAAACCGAACCAGAGATCATTAGATCGCATCGTCACGCACATATTCAGTTTATTATTTACAATTGTAAATTGAACTGCGTATGTACATGGAGTATCATATCTATATTTGTTTATCTCTTTGCCATCGTAAATTGATATTGCAGCTTTTCTAGTGTTAGGGTTGTCTTTGAGTTGTTGTACAACTTTGTCTAGTTGATAACCTCTTTCCCATTGATAACCGTAATTAGAATGCACATTGTTATCTCCGTCTGCCATACGTTTCCATATAGCAGGTATCTTACCATATAATATGCCTAATGTTTCTATGTTTCTATCACCTGTCATATACCATTCCCATTCAGCTTCCGCATAATCTAAATTCCAATTTCTATATGAAGTATGAATATGATTATCAGCTGGATCATTAATATAAAATCCTATATTAAATAAAGCTTTAGTTCCATCAAAATCAACACCATTGTTTTCAATAGCATTGTAATAAAACTCAAAAGCTTTTTGTGCGTTTTTAAAGTCTATCATTTAATTATATTTATCGTAGTAAAACCTATATAGTTCAAAGATCTTATCATATAGATCATTTGGACCATATTCTTTTGGACTGGTTATTTTCTTTCCGTTAGCTGTAACTTCAATTACCCATGTTTTACATTGAAAACCAGCTACAGTAGCTAAAGCTGATATAGTAACACCATGGTTAATACACCAACTATAAGCTTCTAAATTTCTAGGATTACCCCAATCTGGAGGTTTACATTCTGTTCCTTTATGTGCTATTCCCATGGCATTTTTTCATCTAACTCAGGTTGAACTTCAGGTATAAAACTACCTGATCTATGTTCCCATGTAAAGAAAGCTTCTCCTTGGTTCTCACCTAGGTTTTGAAACTTAACCTTTAACACTTTTACCTTTGTTGTTTTCTTTTCATAATCTCTGTGTACCAATAAACCGTGATAACTAGCATCGTACCATTCACCACCGCCTTTAATATTGTACATAGTTGGTTCTTCAATTTTACCATCTTTATCCTTATACATTTTAGTTGGGTGTGCTACAATAAATACTAACACGTCATATTTCTTAGCAAATGTTTCAATCTTAGTTAGATATTCCATTGTATATCTATTAACATCTTCTGTTTGACAGTCTACGTCTCTAACTTTATTAAATGGATCTATAACTAAACATTTAATACCTTTACGTTTAACTAGCTCAGCACCTTTACGTAGTACGGATTCTAATGTATATCTCTCCATATCAATGAAAAAGAAATTATCATTAACATGATCTGCCACGTTGTTCCATTTAGTTTTACCTATATCGTGTTTACTAGGCATATCACCCCATACTTTACGCATTAGCTTATGAGCATGCAGATATGTAGGAGCATTTTCAGGAGATGCAAAAGCAGTTTTCCAACCATAGTTCTGGTTATAGCCTACAACCATTTGATCCACCCAATCAGACTTACCTGACGATGGAATACCGGTTACAGTTATAAACTGACCTGTATATGTACTAAATATTTCATCAAAGTTTTCTAATCCCACTTGAAAACCTGGTTTAAAACCATTTTCAACAAAATCAGTTACTTCATCTTCAATATCTCTAAACGTTGTTACATTTTCTAGAGGTACAGGTCTTGCTTTAGATATTCTAGCCTTTAATGCTTCTTTACCTTCTTTTAATAGGTATTCATTTGCATCTTTGCAATCTTCAAAATCTACTAAGAAACAAACCTCAGCACCTAGTCTTCTTATTAATTCAGCTTGTAAAGCTTGACCAGGAGCATCAGAATCAACCGCTAGTATTATTTTATCTTTATCTTCGAAATAATCTATACAGTTATCTAAGTAGTCTAAATTATTAGTATTTAAGGTTGCGCCATTAGGAACTGAGATAGCGTTAGATATGCCAGCCTCGTGTAAAGCTAGAACATCCATTTCACCTTCGGTTATTACACACCAATCGTGACCAACAATATTATCTATATTATAAAATACTTTTTCAGCTCCTTTATATAACTTAAAGTTTTTACGAGCATCTCTGTATTTTACATTAGTTATTTTTCCACCTACATAATAATTAAACTGAATAACATTCTCAATATTACCGGTTTGAGGCATATATTCTTTACCTATACTAACCATTAGTTTAGCTAAGGTTTCGCTAGATATACCTCTTGTTTTAAACCATTCTAGTGTTTTATCACGTACAGGTTTAATAGCACCTTCGGTAAAATCGGGTACAACATAAACTTTTTCAGCTTTACCTTTACGTTTATAAGTGTGTAGTTGAAATGTTGAATCGCAATTATGACAAGTACCCAGTCCACGTTCCCAATCATAGCTAGCACATTTAGCTTTTCTATTTTCAGGTTTCCTAGAAGATGAACACAGGGGACAAGTCCCCTGCGATTTACCTACTTCTAAGTCGTGCTGATTAAAGTGGTCAATTGTAAAACCATTGATTTCTTTATCTTCGACTTGCATATTTGATTAAATTAAAATGGTAGATCCTCTTCTGCTTCTACCTTAGCAGCTGGTTGTTTAGGTTGGTCTCCAAAATTTGGCTCAGGAAAATCTCCATTAGTCCAAACTACTTTAACATTTCCTAAGTAAGTCTTTTCAGCTTTAGCTTCTCTTTCCTCCTTAGATTGATCAACACAAACTGGTCCTTGATTACCGAACTGATCTGGTTCATCATTAATAGTTATAGAAATTGGAAGATACCTACCCTTTTTTCCTTTATATATTTTGTCTTTTGGTATCGCGTCTAAATTAATATTCGCTTTTACTATTCCTGCCATATTTATAAGGTTTCATTAATAAAATACTGTTGAGGTTCAAAATCCTCAGACTCGTGAAACAATTCATACATTTCACAAGCTTTTTCTACTTTGTCACTACCTGACTGATAAAAGTCTGGTGAACAATCGAACAAGCCAATCTTGCCCGTATTTTTATCTATAGCTATAAAAACCATTTCATAACCAAATAATTTTCTATAGATGTATGCTTGAGAATCATAATTGTATTTCTTAGCATTCCATCTGAATTTATCTAAATCACTTGTAGTTTTTAAATCTATGATAAGTTGTTCCTCATGATTAAGAATATCAGCTTTACCTTTCCACATTTGACCATGAATCTCTGCAATTGCAGGTTCTTCATATTGGACTTCTACATCTTGGTGTGGTAAAATTAAATCTCTACAAACATTATTGTTCATGATCTTATCTACTAAAGCTTCAATCATATCAACTTCATGTTGTAACAAACATAATTCACCGCCTGACATTTCTTTATACACTTTTGTATTTCTACTACTTGATTCTATTATCTTGAATTTCTTTATTTTATCAGGTTCTAGAATCGCTGTGTGGAAATAACCACCTACTAAGAAGTTTGGATTGCTTTTGGTAGGTTTGTGTAAATCAAGAGGATTTTTAAGTAACGTTTTGATATCAGAATTGCTTAGATACTGTTGTCCAAACTCACCATAATAATGTTCGTCTATACGTAACTTATCTATGATCTCTGATTTTTTCATAACGTTTCTTGTAATAATTTTTCTTGCTTGGCTGATACAATATACTTATTTTTTATTGTATCAATACTACCACCTTTAGCCACATATTCTTTAGCTTTTGCTAATGATTCATCTGTTAGCTTTTTCTTAGTAGTACCATTTTTACCATGAGTGTTTGTCGCATCACTATCTTGCGTGTCATCTATAAGGAATAAATTCCCTAAAGCATATTTCTTTCCATAAGAAGATGCAGCACCGTATCTTTGTGGCATTTGCATTCCTTTTTGCTCAAGGTCAACACCAACTACAGCTTTAGAAGTAATTGAAGCTTCACCATCCATAATTGTAGCAGTAACCTGCATAACTGGTGGATCAAATGATACTAATTCTTCATCTACAGTAACTGTAACCTCTAACTCCTTTAAAAAGGGTTTTGTAGCTTCTAGAATGTCTTCGGCAGATCGGAAATAATACTTACCGAATGAATTAAATCTACTTTTTTTCGACTTAAATTCAGTTTGGATTTTGGTCAGTTTTTCGTTGATCGTCATATCTATATAATTACATATTTAATTTAACATTTACAATTCTAACTCACAGATAATCAAGCACTTGCGAGTGATCTACGTTGTCAATTAATTTAGTTACAGCTTGCTTTTTAAGCTCTGAAACTCTAACATAAGCTGACACTCCTGATATAGATAAATAGTCTGCAATTTGTTTAGCAGAATGTTTATCGCAATCAAGTCCATAGCTCAAACGCAGTACATGATATTCATTGTGGTTAAGATGTTTTTTCAGTATACTATCTAAGTATATGTTTAACATACCTAAGTTATATGGTTCAGATGTATCAGGTAAATTATTCACCCATGATTCATTTGACTCATTGTTTTTGGTAGGTATAGCATCAATACTTAAAAATATACTATTGAAAAACATTTCGACCATTTTTTTGTCTTTACCGTTATCCTTTCGGATCTCGTTAAGTTTATGTTCAGGTATACGAATATCACCTCTATTAATATCAATAGCTCTTCTGATATGACCTCTAATTCTTTTAGCTAAAAAAGATTTTAAGGTTTTCTCTTGATCTTCGCTTTCTCTTAGTGTCATAAAATCTATTTTATTAACAGCTAATGTTAAAGCTTGACTACCAGCTTGTATAATATCCATGATACTCATTACACCTGAAGCTTGCTGTGAAGTAGAGAATTTTCTTGCAATATTTTCTACAAGAGGTAGAAATAATACATTAAGTTCTTTTGGAGTATAATCAGCAAAACAACTAACGGAGCTATTTTGTTTTATATACTTTATAGAATCTGTAACATCTTCTTTCCATCTAATGTAGTTCTTTACATTATACTTTTTCATAAGTCGTTATTTAAAAGTTCTTTCTCTTTCTTCAGCTCATTACCCATAGTACGATAAATAGTTCGATCAGAACATTTAAGGTGCTTAGCTAATTTGCTAATGGTAATTTTATCTCCTTCATCATTGATGTGGAGCATTGCGTCATATATATCGTCTTCATGTACCATTTTAGATCTTCCAACTAACGAACCAGTAATTTTAAGTTTTTCTTCTGCTGTTAAATAACAATTAACATCAAATATTACTTTTCTTCTACGGTTATTAGGTGGTCTTTCTAAGTCAGACATGCTAACTTCATATATAATCTGTCTAAGCAATTGTTTTGGTATATGAAACGTAGCAAAACCATTAGTTGGTTCAGCTATTACATTTGCTAATTGCTCAAAGTCGTTTTGATCCATGCTTGGATTCAAATACCATAAAACTAATAAATGCCACTTCAGTGATTTATAAGTATTGATTTTAGCTTTACTTCTAAATAATTCGTAGCATTCATATGTACCATTTTCATAGTATCTTCCCCATTCATACTCGACTGTGGGAGTTTCTTTGGGTACTGTTCGGTATATGATTCTTCTATGGTTTAAATAATCTAAATTTCTATCGTATGACAATAGGTCCTTATTCATTTATCTTTAGGCCTTGTGTCACACAGTCTTTCGTAAATCATTTCTTCTTCTTGTTCCTCTAGATTTAAGTTATATTTATATATAACTTCTTCTAAGGTTGCATATGAATAATAATCCATATAATCTCTTTTTGTTGCTCCCATAATTATAGGTTTAATAGGTTTAGTCGTCTACGGTATTTCTTTTGTAGCTTCAATTTGGTTTGTATTCTTGATCTTCTTTCTTTTATATTCTCTTCCCAACCGTCTTTTAATGGTCTTGTAGCTATAAATAAAGATTCGTCAAATATTTCGTGATGTAATTCTACAATTCTTTTTTCAAGATATGCTATATGTCTTGATTTTCTTGGGTTAAATTCTATCTTATTCATACCTACGAAAGCCCGCACCGTCACCTATGGGAAACGCCTCTTTCCACATCTTCATGTGGCATGGGTCGGTCCGAAGGGAAAGTACGAGCTACTCAAAGGATGCCTGGTCGCCTTATTTATTCGTAGTATTTATCTAAAAGTTTATTAGCAACTTCCATGCTAATCTCGTTATTTAGATATAATTCAAATATCAATTTTCTCATATATTTTTTCGTTTTTACCTGCTACAATATGCTTTTCGCCTATATAGTAATTCCAATAAGCTTTGATACTGCATGGATCTTTATATTCATCAGGCATAGCCTGAGGTGGTTGTGTAAACCCTGTATATGGTAAACCGCCTGGTAAATATCTTAAATAAGGATCACACTTTGTATATGACAAATGTACTTTACCGTAACGTTTAGTATATTCGGCAGATAAAGCACAGAAATGATCATATAACCAAGTGTAATTTTCAGCTGAACTTCTACACCATATAGTTGATGGGTGGTTTACATGTGCACGTTTGTATGGTACATTTGCATCTTCTCCCATTATTTCATGATGTGCTGTACACAGCATTTGAGCTGATTCTAAGATCATCTTAACAACATGTTTGTTATATTGGTATTGCGCGGCTTTTACTGGGTCTCTATGTAAATAAAATATATTCATTCGTAGTCTGATATTATATTTCTTAGTTTAATTATAAACTCATATTGAGATATATTAGCTTGTTCCCACTCCCATATAAGATCTTCTATATCGGAGGATAATAAGTATTCTTTACTATTCATAATTTCTTATACATTTATACAATGGATGTCTGTAAGAACCTGCTTTAGTTCGTTGAAAATAAGTAAAGGTAGCACGCTCACCTATATAGTGACTAATGTTATCGATCATAGCGGCTAGATCCTTGTAGGTGTAACCTTTGCCCGGTGGGCAGCCGAACTGTACACCCGCGTCATCTTGCATGATGAACTTCCCAAGCGTGCCTTGCCTCTTACCTTTACCTAATTCATAACCAATAATTGTTGCCTCTGCATCATCAAAATCTTTGAACTTCATTAAATCCCATGACCTAGTTCTTTTATATAATCCATCAGGATTTCTATAAATAGATCCTTCATAGCCTTCGTTTAAGAAATTTTTATGCCATTCTTTAGCTTCATCGATATTTTCTATATAAACCGTTTTAGTTAATCTTACATGATCGTTGTCTATAAAATGACCATCATAAGTTTTCTCTGCAATTACATCAATTAAACGGTCTAATCTTTCTTCATATGTAGCACCCAATACAACATGCTTTAACGGTATTATATCGTATATATGATATTGTACTAATTTTTCAGCTTCTTTTCTGTGCTCAAATGTAGGTTTAGTTTTCCTAACTAATGAAATAATCTTTTCAAAATCATCTTTTAATTTATGGTTGTATAATTCACCATCTAATTTTAGATAAGGATATTGTTTGAACAGTGGTTCTAAGGTTTCTACAATGTGATCTACATTTTTAAATTCTTTCCCTGTTCTAGAAAAAGCACCATCTTTTGTAAATACACATCTAACTCCATCAAGTTTAGGTTGTAGTAAAGCAGGAAATACTGCTTTATCAGGGTCAAACTTATGGGCTAACATTGGTTTTATTGTCATAATTTTCCTAATTTTTTCTGTATTTGTCTTAATTTTTTTAATACTCTAGCAGCTTTTTCATAACCTGCGGTGGTATCTTGACTTTCATATATCATTAATATAGTTTGAAGTCTAGCTAATTCACCAATTAACATTTCTTCATCAGTCATATCTGCAAATATACCAGCTAAATGATCATTTGGAGTAAAATCTCTTTCAAATTGAGCTTGAGCTTGAGCTCTTGCTTCTTCATCTCCAAATAATTCTAAAACTATTTTAGAAGCTACTAGATCTGCTAATTCATTCATTTGTTTTTTTGTCATCATATTGATATTATCCGTTAGTATTCGTATTTAGTTTGTAAATTGTTATTTTTTGTATTCATTAAAATCAATTAAGAACCCTATAAATACAATTATATTGAGTCCTAAGGACGTAGCGATCTCAATTAGATCGTGATATACATTTAATGATAAATGAATGTGTCCTACAACCCAGAACGGAGTTGCTAAATTTTCACTTATCCATATTAATGTAAATTTAATTAACTTTTTCATAAGAATATTGTGGACACTGTCTGCAAGGAGCTGTACGTTTTGTAGTGCTACAACTTACGCATAATGCTATTACTATTATTACTATTATTCTCATTTTTTATAGTTCTTTTAACTTATCAAGTCTATTTAATTTTTGCTTGTTAGTTAAACTGTTCCAGTCACTTGGTGGTTGCCAATCTGGTATACTAGCTCTCATTGTGGCAAAAGCTATTTTTTCTTTATACTTAACTGTTTCGTCAGCTAGTTCATCACCTTGTTTAGTCGCTAGATCCCCTAACAACATAAACGCTTTCATCATATTTATATTATCCATACCACGAAAAGCCCGTACCTTTTGAGTACGAGCTTGTAAACGTTGTTTTCCGACAGCTTCTGACTGTATCCTGTTATCAGTGTTTACTTCGTGGAAACTAAACTACTACTAATCTAACAACACGTAGTATGCTTCTGGGTTATTCACCCTAAACCAAGTTAATGCTTTTTGAAACTCATTAATTCGTTTAGTTGTCATTGTATTAGGCACAGTGTCAAATACCATTTGACAACCTATTATAAAATCATATAATGATAATTCTACACCTGTTAATTCATATGATTCACCTGAAAATGGATTAGTTACAGTTTCACCTTCAGTGTAAATCATACCTTTAAACCATTTAGGTAGTTTTTGTTCAGTCTTCAACTTCTTCTGTGATGCCATATTCTTCTTTTAAATAATTAATTTCTTCTAGTGTTATATCTAACTCATCATTTTTAATAATATCTTCAGCATGATCTGTAAACATTTCTAACAACATATCATTCATATAACTATCTTCATAAACATCTTCACAAATGTAAAAAGTTTTATCATTCCATCTTACTTGTTGTTCAAATGCCTCTGATAATTCGTGGTTATAATAGTATACATCTTCACATATAGAAGGGTATCTATTATCATTAGTACATAAGTAAACACTATAACCATCTGCAGTAGATTCTTCATATATCATACAATCTACATTATCAAAGTCATTTATATCATGAGATATAGAAATATCTAAATGGTTTTTAACAAGTTCTATAAGTCTTTCATCTCTAATTTCCATTGTTTAATGCTTTAATTGTGTATAAAAATAGTTTTTTAAGTCTAGCTTTTCTGCTATGTATCAATGTTCTTTTACTGTGTGTCCACTCACATAGTTTACCAAATTGATTTACAACTTTGTAAGGTGTTTTATATTGTGGATTTAGTTGATAACAACTTGCAACTCTACCTGTACCACTTAATACAATTCTTCTGATATAACCTGTTTTATGCTCGGTTATCATATTTACACCGTCAGGCATTCTAAATGCTGTAGTACCATTTTTATTCTGTGTTTTACTTGTAACGTTTTTGCAACCTAGTGCAACTAACGCGTTTTCATATTGTTCTTCTGTCATTTATTTAGTATTAAAGATATGTTCACCGAATAAAACATCTGAAGATGTTAGTTTATAGCTATACAAGTTTGCAAAAGTATGCAAAGTGCGTATAGAATCTATAGTCAGTTCACTATATCTGGTTTTGGTTTTGAGCTCTTCAAAGATACATTCTATGCAAGCACTGTAGTTTTCAGCTTCTTTACATAATGTAGCTTTGATCTCTGGTTTTAATTGTTCGTATAAATTCATTTATCTAAGCATTGTGCCGTAACCTTTACGACGAGTTAGTTTAGCGATGCGCTTTGCATCAGCTCTCGATAATATTTGTATACTATTACCGGTTTTGTGGTTTATAATTGGTGCACAACCGTAACGTTCTACAGTTGAGCATGCTACACAATTGTTGTAGCCATATTTAATTCTTACTGGGTGGATCTCATTGCCACATTTACATATTTTATCATTCATATATATATTATCCTGCTTCAATCGTATTTAGTTTGTAATTATTTTAATTTCTTTAATACTAATTGATATATTTCATAATGAATTCCTTGTTTGTGGTCCATACATGCATCAAGTAACTCTATTGGCGCGTCATCTTGTACAAAATTACTCCAATTTAACTCATCGTAGTAATCCATTATTTCAAAAATTTCATTAAAAAGTACGTCATGTACTCTATCTTTTACTCTTTCTGCAATATCTTCTATTTGCTGTTTAAGATTAATTTCTTTTATTTCTTCAGGTATCTTGTGAGCTTCTTCTAACTTTTTAAGTTTTTCAGAATCTTCAAGATCGTCAAATGTTACTTTTTTAAACCCACCACCGTACTTATTTGTATCCCATGGTGTACCTTGATACTCTTTAGTTTGCCTGTATTCATTCAAAGTTCTTTTTTTCATTTTTATGTTTGGTTTTACGGGTATATTTCTTTTTATTTCTCTGTACTGAAGGCTTCATAGCATCGTATATCTCCTTCATGGTTACTTTAATTTGTTGCATAAGTATCTTATTAATTCGTATGTTAATATAAATGGTGTACATAGAATTCCTATGATTACTATTAAAGTATCTCTTAAAAATTCTACCACCCTAGTTCGTCTTTAGCCTCTTTAGGCAAATATCCTACTTGTCTACCTTCTTCTAAGTAAACTATATCTTCTTTTTCATCATTTCTATCTCTTACTATAGTCTGTATTACTCCATTTATAGAGTATTCAAAAGGCCAACTTGGTTGAGATGCAAATCTTACTGTAGCATCTTCATCCATGTATTTTAATTCTTGTATTAATTCTCCTACTGTCATAATTTCTTATTTATAGTTGTTATCCATAGCGCAATGTATTACATTCTCTTCTAAGAATTCTACTAATTGATCTATTAATATATATGGTGATACATACACATCATCTTCTATGTTTACATATTTATTTACCATAAATACTATTTGTTGTAATGCTTCTTTATCGTTCATATTATTTAGTTAATTCCATTATTAAATCTTGGCAGTGATCATATCTCTCTTTAAAAAACTCTTGATCTGGTCTTTTACTAAAAAGTTCTTGATGATACACATGGTGATCACACTCTTCGTGTAACAACCTGACTATCAGCTCGATATCTTTATCGTTTAATAAGAATATTTTATCTGTACATGCTGTTCCATTATCCATTTTCATCATATTAAATCTAGTTTTTTGATTAATTCTTGTGACTTATACTTTAACATTCTATCACCATGATTAGTTAGTAACATTCTATGTAATACGTTAGTTATACCATGAGTTCCTTGTACGTGAAATGATGGAGAATCTGGAGCTGTATCTTTTTGCATGTCATAAAACATAGATCCACCATATTTATCTGATAGTTTTTCTACATCAGCAGCAAACTTGTCTACTATTTCTCTTAACTCTGCATTTATTTTAACTTGAAGTGCTTTTTCTATTGCATTAGTATCTTTCATTTCTTACCTCCTCTCTTAGCTTTCTGAGTCATTTTAAACTCGTTAATCTCTTGTTTTTTGCCTTTGATTTGAAGTTGGCATGTCTTCATTTCCTTCCTCATAGTTCTTGCTTGATAGAACTGATTCCATGAGTATAGGTTTTGCAATTCTTTGATTAGTTTTTGCATATTACTATATTTTTATAGTTTATAGATCTACCTCGTGTAAATCTTTTTGAACGAGAGAGAGGATTCGAACCTCTCATGTCTAGAACAGTCTACGCACCTTTGCTTTCGCCGCGGTTGCTACCTGACCTCGCTTTCCAAGCTGAGCCGTCACTCAACCCCACAGTTTTTCTTCTTCTCCGACAACGCCTGTCGCAAGTATTGAAGTCGTGGTTTATTAGTTATAATACGTTGTCCATATCTCATCTTTAGCTAAATCTTTAGTTTTTTCACTAATTTTTTTAACTTCTTCTTCTCCGACTAGTCTTGGAGTACAGAAATGACCGTCATTCCACGACACTATAAATGGCGTCGCACCTTGTGGTCCTTCATACATAGCTCTGCACTCTGGACAAATGTATTTTAACTTTTTTTTCATGAGATTACAAATGTTAGACCTTTATAGTTAAACCAGTGGTTGTACTCGTCAGGTATATTATTAATTGTTACTCCTTTATAAGTTCTTTTTTCTACTTGACCGTTAATGGTTTTAGTTATTGTTACTTTTTTACGATCTGCGGTATGTGTTTTTATTTTATTCATATTATTATTATCCATCACTTTTCGTATTTAGTCTGTAATTTGTTAAACTCTCTTTTATAAGCTTCTTGTAAGTAACCAGGTAAATTCTTGTACCAGTTGTAAAACTCTCCACCTTTTACTTTCATCATTTCTTTTTTTATGTAAGCGTCATTACTTTTACTCATCTTTCATTATTAGTTTAGCTACTTCATGACCAAAATCTGCGTCATTTGGGTATTTTTTTCTTAATTCTTGCACTTGCAACCATCTTAGTGCTGCGCGGATTGTAGGTTCTATATCAGTCATTTAAATCTTTATTTAATTCTCTTATTATTTTTCTTGCTAAAAAGTCAGCATCTTCAACATACTTATCATTAGTTTCGCTGTAACCTAGTTCTTCAAACATATAGTAATCTAATTCATTATAAAGTACTGTAACCAATCTGTCACATACTTTGTCTATTACTTCTTGTTGAGTCATGATTGTAGTATTTGTTGAACATAATTATACCCATCTAAATGAGTGGTTTTATCTACTATATACTCACCAGTATAAATTTTGTTAGCTTGTAATACTGCATGAGTCCATTTCTGCCACTCAGTACCACAATCTTGCGTGTAACCATAGTATCCTGCTATAATTCCTTGCGCTATTTTTTCTATTTTTTGTACATCAGTCATTCTATAGGTATTACTTGGTTATTAACTTTATTACTTCACCGATTGTATAAACAAATATTGGTGTCCATATTGATAAAAATATTATAGCCATACTGATTTTTAATATTTTACCTATTTTCTTTTGTCTTGGTGTAATTATATCCCACTTATTTACTGTTTTTTTCATAGTATTTATTTACTTTAGTTATTAACTCTTTAATTTCTTCGTCAGGAAAGACAGAATATACATGATCTACTACTGATTTTACATAGTCGAAGTTGAATTCTTCAATATCTATTCCATAAGGTGTATACATTAGCTCACGTTTAGTCCAACCATATGGTGACTTTTTCTTGTTAAATACTGCTATTTTAATGTAATCATCACCTATCATAGCATCTAAACTATCTGTAGTTATATATTTAATTTTGTCTTTCATATTATTATTATCCTACTCGGATCGTATTTAGTTTGTATTTTAATGATTCAAAAGCTTTATATTTACTTTCTAAGTCAAAGATTTCACTCATAGGTTCTAAACTTAAATCGTCTAAATATTCTTGCATGTGATCTAGTGCTACCATTAGCACGTTTAACTCTTCTTTAGTTAATTTCATAGTATTTGGTATAAAATGTGATACAATTCATCTTGTTTTTCTTTAGGTAGATCTACATATTTAGTTTCACCTGTATAACCACCAAGATGGTTTATTACTTGTTGAGTTAATTCTGTTTGATTTACGCATCTTCTATGATCTTCAAATGCTTCCGCCCAAGTCATTTGAGATGGAGTTTTTCTATAAGGCATAATTTTAGTTTTAATTTAGTTAATATTTAGTTTAATAAGGTTGAGGTATAGTTTACTATCATAGTTGATAATTCTACCTTGCAAGTTTATCACTCTTACTGACGCTGCTGA
>MDTD01101842.1_pt1 | contig 14345 bp, 24 predicted proteins | sample 811221 | NCBI WGS metagenome assembly MDTD01 (sample SAMN05326646, study PRJNA326480) | marine metagenome | isolation source: seawater | place: Pacific Ocean: South West | collected 2011
AGCTGATGTTGTAGGTGCTGAAGTACTAGTATGGGAGTTTCTTTTTATCGTTATAACATTAGCCATGTTTTTCTCCTATTATTTGCAGTATAATATCCATTATTCCTGCTATCATTAAAATCCTCCTCCGTCTATTTCCCTCGTTTCTGCAAAATCTTTTACTGCTGCTGAAGTTGGTAATGTTGCATCATTATCATTATTAACTATTCTTTCACTTTCAACAACTAGTGTTGCTCCTTTTAAATTATCTACTTCTAAATTTGTAATAGTATTGTCATCAGCGTTAATTGTTTTATTTGTATATGTTTGTGTAGCAGTTGTTGTAGCTGCTCCATTTAATGCATCTCTTACATTAGTTGCAGTACTATTATCTAAACTTACAGGTATTTGACTAGCATCAATACTAAAACTATCTTGAACTTTACTAGTTCTTTGTATACCTACAGTTTTTGTAACAGTATTATTTTGTAAAGAAGTTTTTACTTCTGGATTTGTAACTACTTTTGCTGTTATACCCATTATGCTACCGATGCTGTAAATGTATGTGTTAGTTTAGTTGCACCTTTAGAAATTGTTACATCTCCTTGTATGTGCCTTACCCAAGCATCTGCTGCTTGGTCATCTTTTTCTACTAAATCCCAATAACCTTCAAAATTATCGTCAAAGTATTGTATAGCTTCAGCTGGTAATGTAAGAGTTATTGTTCCAGCACTTCTATCAGCTACTACATCAAAGTGTACTTCATTTTGACTTCCTGATGCCCAAACATCATTAGAAGCTGCTGTACCATCAGTGCCTTGACTTTTACCTGGTCCAGTAAATGAGCTATGATTGTAATCTTTTACAATTACAGCTGCATACTTCATATTAGAAGTCATTGTGTGTGTACTATCTAATGTTATTATATTAGTAAAATCTGCATTTTGTTGTAGCTCTATATCTTGATATTGATTTAATGAAATCATATTTTACTCCTAATATAAAAATACTACACTATTACTACTTGATTTAGACGCTGCTATTTTATAAGTGTGTCCTTTTAGTAAGTGAAAAACTACATCTTCATTGTTTACTGTAAGTGTAACATCTGCTGATGTGCCTTTCATGTGTACTGCTCTACATGTATCCATATCGTTTGTAGTAGCAACAACTGCCTTTATAAAAGGTGCTGCACTTTCTTGCATTGTATAATCATTTATACCTTTTGGGTTAGCCATATTATTCTCCTATTATTTAACTGCAAAAGCTTTTATTGGACTTGCCATAAATACTTTGTTTTTATTACTTTCATTATCAGAAACTTTTTTATAAAATTCTCTCATATAATATTCTTTTAGTTGCATATTACCAGCTCTTTCAGCTAGTTGTGCTTTAACATAACATACAACTGCAAGAGATAAAACTCTATTTAAATTAACGTGCGATGATTCATCAGGACTAGTATCTTCTGTTAAAGATGAAGTTGTTTCTGGGTCTTCTACAACAAAAGGTTCAATTATTTTTGTAAATTCAATACGTAATCCATTTGTAATATTTTCATCTGGATATGTTATATCATCTTCTTTTCCACCGCTTACTCTACCTTGATTATCTATAATTCTACCAGCACTACGAACTATTTTATAAATTCTTATTTTTTTACCACTAAATATGTATGCGTATGTTCTATCTGTATCGTAACTCATGGGTTTGTATCCTCAGTTATAAGTGGGTCGTGTCTTAATCTACGTATACCTTTATATTTGTTATCGTCTTCTGTGTCTAATATACTTACAGTTTTTAATGAAACCATACCTGGTGGTAAAGGATAGTCTCTTGTATTTTCTACAATATTTTGTTTATTTACCGCAGTATCTAACTCATTATTAGACTGTATTTCTAATATTGCATCTTTAATAAATGCAATTACTAAATTAGTATCACGTGAGTTTGCTCTTTCCATTATTTCTAAAACTTTCATTATGTAGTCATTCCTTGTTCTTTACGTTGTGATTGTTGTTGTTGTTCAGGAACTGCGAGTGCTCCAGTTATAGAACGTAACTCAGCTACTGCTCTTTGATAAAATGCTACTGCTTGTTGTAGTCTTTGATTTGCTAATGTAAGATTACCTTGAGATACTTGAATAACTGCGTTAGCCATTTCTGGGTCTTCATCTTCTAGCCAATGTATTGCACTTAAGCTTGTTTTACTAGATGCATCAAAACTATTATATCCACCTTCTAATATCTTTTCAGCATCAGAAGTACTAGATAATCTAAGCATATCTAATGAAGCTGCGTAATGTAGTGCTACGTTTTCATATTCTGATAAAACCCAGTTTTCACTATTTTCATCAATTATTGGGGGAGCTGAATAAACAATTACTCCTTTATCTCCATTATTTGGTGTAATGGTAGTCGTTGAGCCTTCCCCCACTTTAGTATAAACTAAATTAGAACTTGTATTATTAAAATCAGGGTCTGGTTTAATATATATTTTACCACTTAGTTTATAAAATACTGGAAACATTTTAGTAGGAAATGATAAACTATTATTTTCATCAGTAGAATGTATAAACTTATCTGATATTTCTCTAGCTATTCTACGCTTAGTTCCGTCAAATCTATATACTGCTAGTATTTTATCAAAAGCTACTTCTGAACCATTACCAATAACATTAGTATCTGTATCGTTGACACTTTGTCTTCCGTATATTTCAGTTTCAGTAGCAATAGTCCATAACCATTTTTCAGGTAATGATGACATAATAAATTTACTACCAGCATTTATATACTCTACTAAAAATCTAGCTTTAGAGCTATTCCCAGTAATATTATTTACTTTTTCCCATAATTTCATAATTTTTTCCTACCGCAGATGAATCCCTCAAGGGAGAAAGGAGGTAAAGAACCTCAAGGGACCATCTACAATTTAGCTATTATTTCCAAATAGCGTGTGATTCTGGCATCATGTATTCAAAACCAGCTTCTGTTAATATGATGTCTACTCTCTTGTCAACACCTGTGTTTTCAAGATTTTGGACTCCTACGTATACCGCAGTATCTCTATTAACTCCATTACCAACTAGTGGTCTGTAAGCTACGTTGTTCATATTTAATGCTAGAATCTTGACATCAGTACTATCTAAAGCAACACATCTTGCGATGTTCATGCTACCATAAACAGTAGAGATTTCAGTTACATCTAGTCCCATTACTTTCTTTCTACCTGTAACGGCTAGGTCTGCTCGGAATTGTCCATCAATTCCAATGTTGTTCTTAAAGAACCCACCAATTTTGTGGAACCAAGTATAAACCGCAGTACTACACATGTAAACTGTAGCTTTGTCTTGATTATATCTAGGGTCACAATATTGAGACATATCTTGCAAGAAATCATCAATTGTCTTATTTGCAAGTGTTAAATCAAATATGTTTCCAAAGTTAAGAACATAGTCAATAGCACCTTGAGTGTGTTGTACACCATCTAGGTCTGCTTGTGTACTAAATAAACCAGCGTGTTCAATTTCCCACTTGTGTTCAATTAGTTTTTCTTTCCATGTTCTTGCCCATTCATTTGGTTCGTATTTAAGAGCAGTTGCTCTAGCTGTATTTGTCATACCAAACTCAGTTCTAAAAATCTGTGTTTGTCCAAATCCACTAGAGTATGGGTTATCTTTATAACTTTCTCCGCTTAATCCAGAACCTTCTCCGTAGGAAGTACCTACAACATAAGTTCTTTTAGCTTCTAAAGCTTCAGCAACATCTAAGTTGTATACTTCTAAAACTGGTTTATTGCCAGAAAAACTAGCTAATTCTGCAGCTCCTGAAGTTCTAAGGACTTTACCAACTACTTTTTTCATTTCACCAGTAGCGTCTCCACCCATTGAGTTTGCTGAAAGGTCGATTGCTGTTTGTGCGCTAACAGAAACAACTTTAACAAGTAAGTAGTCTGAAACTGCTCCACCACCACTTGCTGAAGACATAGGAACTTTAAGGATTTGATTTTTCATAATCCACTCAGGTGCTGTACCTGAATCTCCTACTTTAATTTGTCCGTTAGATTGACCTTTAATATTTTGAATATTACCAACGCTGAAGTAATCAGTAGCCATAATTAATTCTACTGTTGCTCCTGCTGATAAAGCTCCGTTTGAATTACTTTTTAATGTAGCATCATCAAGTTTGTCTGCTGAGCCATTATCAAATCCAACTACGTATGCATATCTTTTGTGAAAAGAATGTCTCTTTTCGGTAAACTTAAACTGGGGGTCATCAGTTGGTTTCTTAGCCAATGAAGAAACTAGTCTGAAAAATGGAGTTTGGTCAATTGCCAATTCTCCGAATCTATCAGAAAAGTCGTATCGTCTACGTAAATCTCCAGTCTCTAGTGAAGGACCATTTGATGCCGCAAAACCCTTGCTTAAGCCTGTACTTGTAGCTAATGCTAAAGGACTAGCACTAGGATATGAAGTATCTGCCATGTTATTACCCTCCTTGGGGTTGTTGAGTTATATTATTACATCAATTTGTTTAACTCAGTTCCTTCGGATAGCAATTTGTCAAAGACGGCATCGTCTATTGATTTTTCTTCTCTTTGTGTATTCCCACTCGATGCTACACTAGTTGGCATTTGTCTAACATTTTTCATTTGTTGTATTACTTCGTTTCTAGTGTTATTAGCGACTTCGTTGTCTCTATTATCTCTATTTTTCAAATAATAAACATCTTCTAAAGTTAGTTTGTGAGACTTTGCATAATTCATTAAATCATTATAGTCTTCATCTGAAACATTATGTTTGCTTTTAAAAGCTGTTTCTTCTGAAGCTCTACGTGATTGTTCAGATTGTTTTCTTGCAAAATCACCAAGCCTTCTTTGTACAACTCCATCTACTGTTGCATTAAACAACTTTGCAGATTGTGAGTCAGGGTTTGACAAAGCGTCGTCATAATCAAATACGAAATCTTCATCTAAGCCAAGTTGCTCTTTTACGCTCTTAGGAGCTGAGCCACCACCCTCAAAATAACCTCTAACGTGAGAGATTAAATTAGGGTCCTCTTTCATTGCATTGAGTAAAGGCATATATGGTTCTAAGTCTTGCAATTGATTGTTAAGTCTTTTTGCTTCTCTTGACGAATCACTATATCGCTTTTCCCAATCTACTGAAACTTGTTCAGTATTTTGCTCTGCAACAGGGTCCTGAATTGGAGTTGTCTGTTCTACTTGAGCTTCTACATTTGGCTGTTCTACCACTTCACCCATAACTTGTCTATCAAGCTGAGAAAAAAAATCTTCAGCCACAGTATTGTTCTCAGTAGGGGTTACATCATTAGATTCTGCACGTTCTGCATCATCTATAAGTAAGTTATCCTTGTTATTGTCCATACTGTATTTCTCCTTCTAATTTACTGTACGTTTTTTTCATTATCAACATTTTCTTGTTGAATTTTTTCTTTGTCTTGCATTCTACTTCTTATTAGTTTTTGAGCTGCAACACTTTTATTTAATTCTTTATCTAATGTTTTAGAACTTTCATTAAGTTTATCTTTAATACCAGCTTGTACTAATTGTCTTTCTAATGTTTCTATTGTTCCTTTTTGATTTTTAATAGCACTTTCTGCGTTAGCTAGTTGTTGTTGCATTTGTGCATACATACTTTTACGTTGTAATAATTGTTTTTTATTACGTATGTCAGTTTGTTCTAACATTGCTACATCATCAATTAATCCAGCTTGGAACCATTTAAAGTATTCTTCTTGTAATGCCCATCTATTTAATGGTTGTGTTGAACCAGCAATAATTCTAACATCAAATTTAGCTGAAGCGTAATCATTAAATCTATCTACTACTTTTCCAAAATCATTGTAAATAGGAATATTAATAGTTACTTCTTGTACTTCACCTTGAGTTTGTCCAGCATCAGGTTGTACTATTCTTAATATTTTTTGTGTTGTATAAGTAAATTGTGCAAATTGAACAAATATTTTTCCTAAATGTTCTAAAGCTGGTTCTACAATATTGTTTACAAATTGTCTAATTCTTCTTGTACCATATTCATCCATAGCTAGTAATCCACGATATGTTTCAGTACTTGGTCTACCGATACCTTGCATACTAGATGATATACCACTTATATATTCTATATCTTGTTTACCTTGTTGTGTTGTAGTATAAAAAGCATTATTTATTGGTAAAGGTTGTATAGCGTTTGGAGGTTGAAATCCTTGTCTATATTTTAACATAGCTCCTGGGCTACTTGAATATTTTTCCCATTCTTCTTCGTCTATACTACCTTCAGTATATAACCATCTTAGATTTGATGCTAAATTTGCATTATGTAACATTATTTGGTGAGACTTATTTATTTCTCTTTGTTTACCAATCATAGGTATTACTGCACTTACAGCGTAAGGAGTATTTGTATGTTGATATGGAATAGGAACAATAGGGTAATCTTCTATTGGTAATATTCTTTCATATAAATACATATCACCAGCTGATGCACAAACTTTTATTTGTGTTTTAAAAAATGGAACATTTTCTACTACTTGTTGTCTAAAAGATGGGTCTTTTACAAGATTTTCATATTGAGTTTTAGACATTACTATTTGTTTAGTTCTAGTTTGAGACCTTATTAATTCTGCTTCCATTAATGCTTGTTGTTCTTCTATTCTTGATTGCATTTGTTCAAATAGTTTTTGAGATTCTATTTCAGCTCTTTCTTCTAACATTTCTCCTTTTTGTACTAGCATTTGTAATTCTTGTTCTTTTTCTTTTAGAACTACTTCCATTTCTTCTTGCATATTTAAAATATCTTTTTGCGTAGCTTCTTTAATTTTTTGAAGTTCTCTTTCTGTTGGAGGTTTTCTTAACCAAACGTTTACATGTGGTATTTTTTCTTTTGTATATACTTCATAAAAATCTAGTATATCATCTTGTTCACCTTCTAGTGTATATGCTTCATTCTCTAAATCTCCAGGTTGTATACTGTCTGATTCATGAATATCTCTTTTAGAATATTGTTTACTTTCAGTATTTCCTGAAGCACGTACAATTTTACGTCTCATATCAGGAAACATTTGTATTAATGAAGTTTTAGAAATATTTTTTTGTACAACAATAAAGTTAGCATCACGAAATAAAAAATCTCTACTCATTGGGTCTACATATACATCATAAGGGTCTATAGATTTATATATTACTTCTCCCATACCATTATCGGCATCGGGGTCTATTTCTATTTTAAAAAATCCTAAACCTTTAACTAGAGAATCTTGTATTACTTCAGAAAATAAACTTTTACCACTTGATAAATGCCAGGAATGTTCTGCTACCATACTATGTATATGTGCTATATCTGAATCGCTACCATCTGCTCCTACTGCTTGCCATTTTGGATTGTTTGCAGTAATAAAAAATTTCATTATATCTACTGCTGGTGTAATACGATTTATAATAAAATCTGGCATACCACCTTCTTTCAAGTCTTCTTTTTCTTGTGCTGACAATTGGTCGTTTAAATAGAAATCCATACTTTTTTGTGAATCACTAAACCATTTTTTTCTATAATAATTGTTGGCTTTTTTAAATAGTTCTCTATTTATTTCTGCTTTACTTTTACGTGCCATATTAATCCCTTATTTCAAAATGTGGTAAATCATCAAAGTTATTGTCTTTTAATTCTGTGTCTCTATCCCAATCTCCACCCCAACGAATAGTCAAACCCATTGAAGCGGCAACACCCATTACAAATCCAGCAAAGTATGTAAATCTTTCTCTATCGTCCCAATCAATTGGATAAGGTGCAACATCTACTGCTAAAGAAGGATATTGGTTATGTCTACCTTTTGGATATTTTAATTTACTAAAACCTTTTTCAAATAATTCATTTTGTTCTTCTTTACTTCTATGTCCTTGAAGTACTGAACAGTCAAAATCTTCTACTACTTTTTCGAATAATTCTATTAGTCTAGGGTCGCAGGTATTTAATTCAGCTTGTGATTTTTTTCCAAATTTTGGCATTATTGTCTCTTTAAAAATTCAAAAATATCTACGTCTTTTAAAATTTGTTTATTTGTTCTAGCGTCTGGAAATGCTTTTCCGTATTCATCATCAGTTAATAAGTTTGGATTTTTGACAGCTTTATCAAATAAATTAGCATCTCCTTGTTCTAATAACTGAAAAGGTTTTTCACTCATATTTACAACATCAGTATCGTTGTATAATTTTATTGTATCATCATCAAAATTATTTTTTATATATAAACCATATTCATAATTAGCTTTTTTTGTTTTTCTATCAAACACACCATCAACTTCTATATTAAATCCTAACTCTTTTAATCTTTCTTGTAAAACTTTTACATCATCAGGATTATCATATAAAGTATCTACTTTTTTCATTGCTTCTTGCATTTTAATCTCCTATGCTACTATCCAGCTTTTTGCTTTTCTTTTTGGTTTATACCATTTTGGTTTACTTTCTGAATTATTTTTTGCATAATTCGGTGGAAAAGCGTGTAAATTTGCATAATAAAGTGCTTCAATTGTATCATCATGAGCCATTCTTGGTCCAAAAGTTACAATTTCATTAACTAAATCAAACATATTTTCCCTTAAATATAAAGAACCTACAGAAAAAATACCAGATAAACCTGAATAAATTCTGTTTCTTTTTTGCTGTCCACCTGGTTTTTCGGGTATTACAGCTATATCGTAACGATTAATTCTTCTTCTTTCGTCGTTAAGTGCTTGTAAAATACTACGATTCATAGCAACATCTTCTACTGTAGCTTGTTTACAATTATATTTTTTATATAGTTCTATAATGTAATCTACTACACCTTTTTTATCTATAATGTTTCCGTCAATATCTTTTGCTCCTAATGTAGGAATGCTACGATGTCTTTCGTATTCTAAAACATAACGATTGTTATTACAATCAACACCTATTACCATTATGACACTAAAGTCTGCATTTTTTGTATTAATGTCTGTTGCTGGGTCACAACCTATAAAAGTATTAACAGGGGTTTTTACTCCGTCTATATTTATATATCCTTGACTATCACCTTCATCATATTCATAATAACCCTCCCAATATTTTACATGTTTTCTATTCCATACTGAGTCTTCCTCAGATTGTACTTCCATCATGTACTCTTGATAAAATTTACTAGGTGTTCCACTATCTTGATAAAACTTTTTCTTTTCTTCTAATTTAGATAATGGAAACCAACTATCCCATAAAGATGTACCATCTGGTTGTATTGCTTTATAAGTAATTACTCTCCATGCAAAATCGTCTTTGCCTTTTTTACTGCGCTCGTAATTAATGATGAGATTATTGATAAAGCTATCATAGTGCACAGGAGTACCATTAACCCTAAGCCTACCAGTATGAGGCTCGATAGCAGGATAAACAACAGCAGTAACCAAGTTAGAGTTCTTAGCACGTGCTTCAGCTGTGATTGTATTGGCTTCGTGTTCGAAGTCGTCGAGAATAATAAGGTCGTATCTTTTATGTAATTTAGCGCCCCCTCTAATACCTGCCACATTCGATTTACTAATGAGTTTACATCCATTTGCTAACTCCACATCTTCTTCTGTCCATTTTTTTCCTTTCAAACTACCAAAATAGTATTTTATTTTTTCATTATATTCAAAGTGGTACTTAATATAATCCATATTACCAGTACTTAATTTTTGTGTTGCTGATACCCAAGCATAAAACAACATATCATCTTTTGGGCAAAAACAAAAATCTTTAATAATAGAACATTTTGTTAATACAGTTTTTCCATGTCCTCTAGGTAAAATAACAGCTAATTGTTTTACACTATTATCATCAATTGCATCAGCCATTTCGTAATGGAATGGAGGTGTTTCACTCCTCATGAAATCATCAGGAAGAAAAAGTTTACCAAAAGCTATTAAGTCTTTACTTGCTAGTTTTAGTGCTTTTTCTGCTTTGCTTACGTTGTTCTTGTTTATGTTCATCTTTCATAAACTTTACGAATTTATCTTTATCTTTTTTCATAACAATATATTTATCTAAAATATTATCTATCATTATGATGTGTTGTTGAAGTTGCATAAGATGTAGTTCAATGCCCTTTATAGCACGAACCATATCACCTTTAGTTACCCCTTTTCTTTGTATCGGCATAATCTCCTACCATTTAACTTTATTAGCCCAATAAGCTGCTGACATCTTACCTTTTTTGATATTTTTTCTATGTCTAGCTTTAAACGATTTAGCTCTTTTAGTCATCGTTCTATCACCAGTTTTTCCTTGTTGACCAAATCTAATAGTTTTAATTTTACTACCTTCTTTTGCTACAACAATGTGTGATTTTGTTTTGTGACTAGGAGTTCGTTTAGGTTTATTATAACCTGATACACCAGCTCTTTTGAGTCTTGGGTCTTTTTTCTTAGCCATTACCCTTGTCCTATATTGCGTTTTTTATAATATTTATTACTAAGCTTATTTCCATACTTAGTTCTATGACTTTGACCTTGACGAGTTTTTTTCTTACCATTGGTATGTCTTTTAACTTGTGGTCTTAAACCTCTCACTTCTTCTTACGTCTTTTTTTTGCAGTTTTAGCGGCTCTTTTAAAATTAGCTTTTGTAGGAGCGCCTTTTGTACCAGGCTTACGCATTTTTTCTCCAGAACCTGCTTTTATACGTTTACGTTTAGCATGTATATTAGCATATAAACCACGTTTAGCTTTTTTTCTAGGCATTATTTTTTCCTTCTTTTAGTAGTAGTTTTCTTTTTTTTCTTTTTCATAATTGCTTTTTGTATAAACTTTGGCAATTTTTTTTGTTTTTTAGTTAAAGCCATTATTTACCTCCATGAGTTTTAATAACTTTTACGGGCATACTTAAAGAAGCTCCTTTATGTTTTTTAAAAGGTTTAGGTCCGTGTTTCATTAAAACATATTCTTTGCCTTTTTTCATAAAATGATAACCTTTAGGTGCTTTTACTCTCATTAATATCCTCCATAACTTTTCGTACGTTTTTTTGTTTTTTTTCTAGTAACTTTTTTTCTAGTACTTTTTTTTGCTTTTACTACACGTTTTTTCATTTTGTGTGCCATTCTAATTCTCCCAGCAATTTATTTTATCTTTAGTAAATTCCATTGTTATCCACCCAGTTCTTTGTATTCCGTAGAAAGAATATCGTGCATAATCTGCGTAGCGTAAAAATGAACCTCCTCTAATATACCACTTTCTTTTTAAAGTTTCCATACCTTCTTCATCAATTGTTAAAGAATCCATAGGTTTGCAATATAGTTGGTGATTATGTCCAAGGAAAAATACATCTCCATCACTATACACAGATGCCATTTGATTTAATTCATTATCTCCGTTTTTTGCACCGCTTTTACCATGACCGCTTACCATATACCAATCTTTTCCTTGTATTGTAATTTTAGAATATCCTGGTAATCTATAGTAAGGTACAGCCATTTCATTAGCTAAAGTTTTGCAAATATCAAAATCTAATATATTAAAACTTCTTAAATAATCATGATTACCTCCACGAATAAATAAACATTTATCAGCTATTGGTTGTACTAGTTTTAAAAATGCTAAGTATTGTTGTTCAGGTGTCATAGATTGTCCACGTTGATTTATGTTATAATTAGGCGGTATAAGTTCTATCATATCACCATTACCAAACCATCTTGCATTTGGGTCTTCGTAAATTATTTTTATTGCTTCTTGAAACTTTTTCAAATCAAATTCGTTAGCACCTACGTGTACATCCGTTAATCCGTGTACTCTAAGTTTTTCATCGCTATCAACAGCAAATACTTTACCTGGTTCTATTTCAAGTTTGTCGTATTCTTTTACATCGCTAGGTATAGGTATAGAAAACCATTTACCACAAGACTTACAACTAAATTGCTGTTTTATAGTTTCTTTATTTCTTTTCTTACCTTCTTTTTTGGTAAGCATACTACTACAATGTGGACAAATCATTAGTCCTCCTGTGTTGTTTCTGGTAATACTTTACGTTGAGCACCCTCTATTTCATCAGGACTAAACCCTTGAAATAATCCTACTACACCCGTTTCTACTTTTTTAACTTGGTTGCCTAACGTACCTATAGCTTTACCTAATTCTTTAATAGATTGTAGTGCTATGTTTTGGTCTTCGCTAGTATCAGCTAATTGTTTTAACGAACCTAATATGTATGCGTGGTCAATGCCTAGTTCTTTAGCTACTTCTTTAGAAGTTTTTTCTATTTCACTCATTACTCGCTCCTGTTTTAGTAATATTACTGCTTTTTTACGTGCAGTATTACGATTTTTTTCAGTAAATGCTTTCATATAAGCACTAACAGCATCCTTTCCTACTGCGACGCTAGTCGCAAAAATTTTTTCTTTATTTGTACACTTCGTGCGTTCTTTTATTCTTTTATTTGTATTTTTTATTTTTTGTGAAAAAGTATATCTATTGGGATGTTTGGCAAAATCGGTATCCATTTTTGTTTTTGAACTACTAATAAATGTACCAACAATAGTTCTGACATAACCATTATTACTAGAATAGTTTTTGCTATCCTTCGGATGGTGCAGATTTTCAGAAACCTTTAATAACTGTACTATGCGACCATCATCGCTAAGTACCCAATCGCCCTCTCGCCCTTTTCTCCAGTCTTTAACAAGAGGGGTCAATGGATATTCTTCTCTAAATTCTTTTTTTGTATTATAAACATAATGACGAACACCTTTGATTACTTTACTTTGAGGCATTCTTTTTTTCTAGTTGTTTATGTAATGATTCAATAAGATGTAAAACTTGTTTAGGTATAAAATATTTTGTTCCATTGATTTCTATAGGTACACTACTAGTTCCCTCGGCGGCATCCATATCATCTATTTCATTTAAAACGTATTCTTCTTGTTCTATTTCTGATGATAGTATTTTTTCTAGCTTTACTAGTTTTTGTATGTGTTCAAGTATTTTAACTTGTTCTTTATATGGCAATTTGCCTAGCCATTTTATTGCTATACCCATTTTTTTTCCTTGACAAACCATTGTAAAAGAATTATTTTTAGATACCTAGTAGCTACTAAGCAGATAACATAGTAGATAACTAGTTCTATTTCTTTTTCTTTGGTTCTTTCTTTTTCTTTAACTGTAGTGCAGCTTTTTCTTTTTCAGCTAAAATATCTAAGACAGCTTGTTCTAGCATCTTTTGTTCTTGTTCTTGAGCTAATTCAGCTTCTCGTCGAGCTACACCAGTTAAACCAGATTTTTCTAAGTCTTTTGTAGTATACGTCATAATCTAAATTATATACAACCCATGTTATTTCCAAGAAAAAATATAGCATTTTGAAATGGACCTATATACACACACCCTACCCCCCTTCGGTGGTTTTTGAATTATGCTTTTTTAGTTATATTCGAGTTTTATATTAACCAATATGGAGGTTATAATCTATGGCTAAGATTATTACAGACGAAGCTAAGTTAGCTTTGTTCCAACAGTTTTGTGCGATAAACATCGGTTCTTTGCAGCGTCAGATGCAATTGTCAAAACGACCAGTACCAGATTGGGTAGTTCTCAGAACTTTCAACAGTATTATCGAGTTCGGTAATCAGCTTGAGATGTCTGATAACTCCGCAGTCTCTAGTATGTTGACCAACGTATTAGCGTCTACTGGTGTCAATGTTACTGAAAAGTAACGGGACCGAAGTTTGGGTAGTACTTCGTTAATCAACTACCCTGACCTATCTAACTCCCTACTCTTTCGAAGTTATAGTTACTTAGGTTTTTAAGAATTATCTATTATTATTATTTATATATGATAGATTTATGAGTAGGGGTGTATAATAGTCGTATTATCGAAGTAGAGGTAATACCCGCATATATATACACATAATGTGGATAACATGGGGATAAACATAAATCCTCTTTAAAAAGCTTCTGTAACAACTATAACGATGTCGTAGCTTACCGAAAGGTTGAAGCGGTCAATATAGATGAAATACGGCTATTATAAACATATTTTAAATAAACATGTAACTATGAAATGGAGTGAACTATGACAAGAGAAGTAATAAAAGAAATCGGTAATGTATTAACTAGTGATTATGTAAATGATAACATGGTGTTTACTATATTATCTATTTTAGTGGCGAATGGTAACGCTAATGCAGATATGACCATGGAGGAAATTGACGTAGTCTTAAAAGAGTATTTTACTATCAAGAACTAAATTATGAGGGAGTAGGTAGAGCGACTATGCAATTATTTATACCATTAGTTAGTTCACTTCTCCTACTTCCTTATATTAATCTATAACTTACATGGAGGTCCTATGTATATTAGATTAGAAAAGTCCT
>MDTD01164650.1_pt1 | contig 14345 bp, 13 predicted proteins | sample 811221 | NCBI WGS metagenome assembly MDTD01 (sample SAMN05326646, study PRJNA326480) | marine metagenome | isolation source: seawater | place: Pacific Ocean: South West | collected 2011
CTCCAAAAAAATATCCCGGGACGCCAGTTCGTCCCGGATCCGGTCGGCTTCGGCGTAATCCTTGTCGGCCTTGGCGTTGTGACGGGCTTCGATCAGTCGTTCGATTTCTTCTGCATCTATGCCATCGTGTTCCCCGTTGCCCCCCGCGAACCAATCGTCCGCCGAATGTTGCAGCAATCCCATAAGGTCTGCAGACGTCAGCAGGGCGCCCTTGATATGGCTCTTCTCTCCGACATCGGACGCGGTGTTGGCCTGGCGGGCCAAGTCGAACAGTGTCGCCAGCGCCTTCGGCGTATTCAGGTCGTCGTTCAGTGCCGCCAGAAATTCGGCACTCGGCACGGCATCGGGGTCGGTATCTATATCTCCCAGTGTGCGCAGCGCGCCGTATAGCCGGTCGAGCATCCGTTTTGCCTGAGCGAGACCCCTGTCGGTCCAGTCCAAGGGCTGTCGGTAGTGAGCGTTGAGCAGCGCCAGTCGGATCGCCTCGCCCGGTGCCTGTTTCAGCAATTCGTGCACAAGCAGCACATTGCCGATCGACTTGGACATTTTTTCGTTGTCGACATTGACGAAACCGTTATGCAACCAGTACCGCACGAAGGTTTCGCCGCCATGGGCGCAGGTCGATTGCGCGATCTCGTTTTCATGGTGCGGAAACACCAGGTCGACACCGCCGCCATGAATATCAATGGTCCGGCCCAAATGCTTCTCGATCATGCAGGAGCATTCCAGATGCCAGCCCGGACGGCCGCGCCCCCAAGGACTGTCCCAGCCGGGCAGGTCGGACGTCGACGGCTTCCAGAGGACGAAGTCGGACGCGTCTTTCTTGTACGGCGCGACCTCGACTCGGGCGCCGGCAAGAAGCCCTTCCTGGTCGCGCTTTGACAACTGCCCGTAATCCGAATAGCTCGGGACGTTGAACAGAACATGGCCCTCTGCCGCATAGGCGTGGCCCTCTTCGATCAGTCGTTCCATCATCGCGATCATCTCGGGGATATGATCGGTCGCATGCGGGTCGATATCCGGCGGGGCGACCCCAAGCGAGGCCATGTCTTCCAGGTATATCTTTTCGAATTTTGCTGTGATCTCGCCAATGTCGACGCCCTGTTCCGCGGCCGCGGCGTTAATCTTGTCGTCGATATCGGTAATATTCCGTGCGAATATCACCCTCGGCCACTGGTGACGCAAAAGCCGGACCAGGACATCGAACACGACCGCGGGCCGGGCGTTTCCGATATGGGCGTAGGAATAGACCGTCGGTCCGCAGACATACATCGTCACCCGGTCGGGGTCGATGGGAACGAATTCTTCCTTGTCGCGGGACAGCGTATTGTAGAGTGTTAACGTCATCGCGAGACGAACATACGCGCTGCAAACCGGTTGTCCACCGGGAATGAGGGAGGAAGAACTTGGAAGAGATTTACCGGGGCTACGGACAGGATGCCTTGAATGCGCAATACGACCTGAGACCCCTGTGGCCTGACGTGCCGGAGGTGATCGCCCACCGTGAAAACGAGAGTGCGCGGGTCCGCAACCGTATCCCCGGGCGACTGGATATCGCCTACGGAGACGGCCCGGGCGAAACACTGGATGTCTTCCCGCCGTCGAACAGGCGTAATGGCAGCCCCGCGCTGATCTACATCCACGGCGGCTACTGGCAGCTCTCCGACAAGAGCGATACGAGCTACATCGCGCCCGCCTTTCTCGAGTCTGGGATAAGCTTTGTCACGCTGAATTATACGCTCGCGCCTAGAGGCACGCTGGAGCAGATGGTGGATGAATGCCGCCGCGCAATCGTCTGGATCTGGCGCAAAGCGGACGAGATCGGCGTCGACCGGAACCGGCTTTTTCTTGCCGGTCATTCCGCGGGTGGCCACCTGACCGCGATGATGCTGACGACGAACTGGGCAGGCGTCGATGGCGAAATGCCGCGCAATCCGATCAAGGGGGCGTGCGCCCTTTCCGGGCTGTACGACATGGAGCCGATCCGGCTGTGTTTCGTGAACGATGCGCTTGGTCTCACGCCGGATGACGTGCCAAATAACAGTCCGCTGTATCTCGACCCACTGGTCGATATTCCCCTAATCCTGTCCGTCGGAGAGATCGAAACGGACGAATTCAAGCGTCAGCAGGCCGAACTCTGTGCGGCGTGGAGCGCGAAAGGCCTTGCAGTGGAGGAAATTCCTGCGCCAGACTGTCATCATTACACGATTGTCGGACATTTCGGTGACGCCGAAACCGCGCTGCACCGGGCGATGATCGACATGATGAGAGAAGACTGAGGCGGGGATCGGGATGACAACTGCTGACAAATTGAATTTGAAAAAACTCGATGCGCCGTTAGGAGCGGAAATCAACGGACTGGACCTGACAAAAATGCTTTCGACGGACACGGTCGATGCGGTTTTGCAGGCCTGGTACGACAATCAGGTTCTGGTATTCCGGGATCAGGACCTGACCCCGCAGCAGCTTGTCGATTTCACAGCACAGCTGGGCGAACCGGGCAGACCACGCATGCCACCCCAGACGGTGCGCGACATCATCCCCGACCTACCGCCCGAGATCATGATCGTCTCAAACGTCCGGGTGAACGGTAAACCCCTCGGTCTGGCCCATGACGGGGAAATGTGGTTTCACAGCGACATGTGTTATGCGGAAATCCCGCATACGGCGACCTTGCTTCATGCCGTCGATCTACCGTCCGAGGGTGGCAATACCATGTTCGCCGATATGTACGCGGCGTATGATAAACTGAAACTCGCGACGCGGGACAGGCTAGAGAGTTGCAAGGCACTGCAAGTACATGATTACAAGCGGACCGAACGACCGGGGGTCGATCTCGATCTTTCCAAGATCGGCAATTTCGCCCATCCCGTCTTCGTCACCCATCCCGAAACCGGGAAAAAAGCGCTTTACGTTAACCGACTTATGACGGCGCGCATCGAGGGTTTCGACCGGCAGGAGAGCGATGCGCTGCTCGAAGAGCTATTCGCTGTGGGTGAAGACCCGGCGATCATCTACGAACATGTCTGGCGGCCGGGCGATCTGGTGATGTGGGACAACCGGTGCATCACGCATGCGCGTACCGATTTCCCGCATGAAGAGCGCCGTCTGCTGCGGCGGACCACCCTGATCGGCACGGAAGCGCCCCGCTAGGAACGGACCTACGGGGTCCCGGCCCATTCTCCGCGGCCGCGGGAATCCAGCATCACGTCCATGTAAAAATCGTCCACGCTGTCGAGTTTGGTGATCAACCCCCCCGCTTTGGAATAGCCGATCAGCATTTCCAGGTTTTTCCGGTTGGCGGGCGTGAGGCCGTACTCCCAGGGGTCAGCTCCCAGCAATGCGCGCTGGGCGTCCCACTCGTCCAGAAACCAGGCCAGCGGCAGGATCCGCGGATTACTCATCCGCCGGTACGCCGCGTGTTTGGCGCGTTCGAACGCCTGCGCCAGGTTGTTGGCGACCCAGGGATGTTCTTCAAGTATTTCGTCGCGAATGGCCGTGGCGTGCATGATCGGAAAGATGCCAGTGCGTTTGTAATAGGCTTCCTCTTCCGCTCGGTAATCTTCGAACAGCCGGCCTACGCGGTCATCGCCACGCAGGATGGGCAGAATAATGTCCGGGTGAATGACGGCATCGACGTCGCCCTCCGCCAGCATCTCGGAAATATCGGACCCCGGCGGCGCCTGGGTGATGTTTATGCCGGTCGGGGTCTCGAAAGGTATTTCCTCTTCCAGCTCGGTGATCCATTCGATGCCGGTCAGGTCGACCCCGTATTCGTCGGCAAGCAATCCCCGGAGATAGAGGATCGCTGTCGCCTGGTAGGTCTTCAGGCCAATGCGTTTGCCGTTAAGGTCCGCGGGTCCGGAGATGCCCTTCGACGTATTTACGAAGATAAACCCGTGCCTGAACCGTCGGTGCAGGAAGACCGGGATGGCGGAAAACGCCTGCCCGCGGTCCTTTGCCATCAGATATGACGACCCCGACAACTCGCAGACATCGAACTCTTCGTTGCGGATCATTCGCCAATGGCGAGAAGACGAATCCATGTCCGTCAAAACGTTAAGCTCGATCCCGTCTGGCGCGATGGATCCTTCTTTCAACGCCTTAACGATTTCGTAGTCTCCGCAAGCCAGCGTAAGTGGCAATTTGGCGCTCATATTCCTAGTTTCTCCCCTGTTTCATCTAACATCCGTTGTTCGTCGCGGTTCAGCAAGCTTTAACGGTTTTTGCGGTAATTCAGTCGATCATTTAACGCAATATGGGTCGATGGTAACTCCAGTTTCGTGGCAAAACACTGTTTTACTGACTTCGGGGGCTATCTCCGTGGCATTTTTTGCCCGGAAATCGGTCGATTTCGCTTCCGCAGACAATCGGACTCGACCGGTCGAAATAAGATACCGGGCACGATGCACACCGCGAGATGCCTGCGCCAGTATCCGAAATACCGGTGATTGCTCTTACCGCAAATGCGATGAAAGGCGATCGGGAAAAATATCTGGCAGTGGGGATGAATGCCTGAGTGCTGAAGCCGATCTACCTGTAAGCGCTGCCGGACGCCATAACGGAGGTCACGGGACTGAGCGCCGGATTGGCCGGTGAGCCTAGCGGGGAGCCGAAGTATGCCGACCCCGACATAGATCCGGAAGAGGCCAGTTCGATGCTCTATATTGTGGACGACATCGTCAGAGACTAAACCGGTGCGCGGCTAGTCATTCGCGCGGATTTCGTCGTCCGGCCGGTCCGCCGCCTGAAGGCGTCTCAATTGGGGGTCGAGGTACTTTGGACGTTCCGGCGTCGGGTTGCCTAGCATTACCTGAAAGAAACAATCTTCGTTGTTTTCGTTGATGATGCCGTGTACCTGTCTCGGCGGATTATAGACCATGTCCCACTTGTCGAGCTGCCGTTTCACGGTTTCGCCGGCACATTCCCATATTATCGTCGGACGTCCCTGCAGAGCGAAAAAGACTTCTTCCTCGTCGTGGTGGTGCATCGGCTGTTTGTGTCCTGCGGGCTGCTGCAGAACCGTCAACGTGAAATGAGCGCTCATCAGCGCGTTCGGGTCGGTATGCTCCGCGTTGCCGCTGGTTCCCAGTTAGCTGCGCTGGTTGCGGGCGTATTTTTCGTCGACCTCGGTCTCCAGCGCCCAAACGCGGGCGTTCGCGTTCCGCGTCGCGAAGGTCTTCCAGTGCGTTTCAAGGGACGCTTCCAGTTTCGCCCGAGTATCGTATTTGTCGATTACCGTGGACATACTGTTATTCCGCTGCCTGGGCCGACGGGTAGGTTGCCTCTATGTGGGCGACGATGTCGTCGAGAAACATTACGTCCGCATATTTGTGGTGCATATCGAACAGATTGATCTTGTGCGAAATTTCCGACCGGTCGAAAACGCATTCCTCTGCGATGGTCGCGTGATAACCGTATGAGTAGGCATCGACGACCGAGGCGCGCACGCAGCCGGACGTGCTTTCGCCGCACACGATTAGGCTGTTGATGCCAAGCCGGGTCAACTGTGCTACCAGCGGCGTGGAATGGAAGGCGCTGGCCCTTTCTTTCCGGATGACAATATCGCCGTCCTGCGGTGCGAAGGCGGGGTGGATATCCATCATGTCGTTGCCCACGTCGTACCCGGTCTGCCGGTTAGTCGACCGGACCCGGCCTTTCCGGACAGACCCGGTCAGGTAAATGATCGGAAGCCTGGCCGTGCGGCACGCGGCGAACAGCTTCTTCGTCGGTTCCACCGCATCCCACGCGAATTTGCCACATGAATTGGGGAATTCATCGACCAGTTCCTCGGGATATTTCGCCGGATCGCCGCGATACACGAAATTGTATAGGTCGATCGCCAAGAGGGCCGGCCGTTCGCCCACATAGACGTCGCGACGATAGGGTTCGTAAATTCTCAATACGTCGGGAGAAACGACGTCTTTCCAACAATGATCTTCGAAATCTCTGGCCATAAGAAGCTCCCCTGTTCAACGTTGACGATTGTAGCGCGGAACATGGCCAAGGGCGACTCGCGGCCTTTCCGACCCCATGATATGAAGGGGCTAGAAAACTAAGCCGGAGGGACGTCACATGGACAAAATCACAAACACGATGCGGGAAGTTGTGGTGGCCAACCGGATTCTGGCCCGCGAAGAGGTGGTCGACGCTTACGGCCATGTCAGTATCCGCAATCCGGAAAACCCCGAACGATACCTTATGAGCCGGTCCCGCAGCCCGGAACTGGTGACCCTTGGCGATATCATGGAATTCACGTTGGACGGGGAAGCGATCGGCGACGACCGGACACCCTATGCGGAACGGCATATTCACGGCGCGATCTACGAAGCCCGGCCGGAAGTGAACTCGGTGGTTCACAATCACTCCCACGCCGTTATTCCGTTCGGGGTGACGCCGGTTCCCCTCAAGCCGGTCGCGCATGTCGGTGCGTCAATCGGAAAGGAACTGCCAGTCTGGGATATCCGCAGGAATTTCGGCGATACGAATTTGCTGGTCGTCAATATGGAACAGGGCAGGGATCTCGCCGACGGGCTTGGCGACAACAATGTCGTCCTAATGCGCGGGCACGGCTGTGCGGTCACAGGAACTTCGGTGCAGGGCGCGGTGATGACGTCAATCTATCTGCAGGTAAATGCTCAGCTCTTGCAGGACACGCTGAATATGAGCGAGGAGATCGAGTATTTGTCAGATGGCGAAATCGATCTTTGCGCAGATATCTTCCTCAGCGATTTTTCTGTCAAACGGGCGTGGGAATATTTCCAACGGCGTGCTGGCGCCGATTCCCTGTAAGGTGGCCCAAGAGACGTTCACACAAATTCGTGACAGTGTTTATGGCTTCAGACAAAGCTGATCTGGTTCGGCCTTTCGCCGGCATGCGGCCCGCACCCGGGCGTGCGGATGAGATAGCTGCGCCCCCCTACGATGTTGTCAACATAGAGGAAGCCCGTGCGCTGGCGGATGGTAAACCGCTCTGCTTTTTTCATGTGTCCCGGGCCGAAATCTGCCTTCCACCGGGCGCCGACCCGTATTCGGATCAGGTGTATGAGGCGGCGGCGGCGAATCTCAAAAAACTTGAGAGCTCAGGAGCGCTAGTCCGGGATCCGTCGCCCTGTTTCTACGTCTATCGTATCACGGCCGGTGGCAAATCCCAGACCGGTGTTGCGGTTTCCGCATCGGTGGATGCCTATGCCGAAAACCGAATTAAAAAGCACGAGTTGACCCGGCCGTCGAAGGAAGACGACCGGGTGCGCCAGATCGACGCGATCGACTCCATCACCGGCCCGGTGCTTACGGTTCATCGGGCGGATGCTGGGCTCGCCGCTTTGCTGGATGCTGCCAGCGCGGACGAACCCGATGCCGTCGCCGCGAACGTCAACGGCGCGCGGCACGAATTATGGACGGTATCTGACCCCGCTCTCGTCACCGAAATCGCGGATGCGGTGAACGCCATGGATGCGCTCTATATCGCGGACGGACATCACCGGTCGGCCGCCGGGGCGCGTGTCGCCGAAGCCCGCAGAAACGCGAACCCGAATCACGATGGGTCCGAGCCCTATAACGGTTTTCTCGCGGTCAGCTTCCCGGACGACGAAGTCGAGATCCTTGATTACAACCGCGTCGTCAACGACTTGAACGGTCTGGACTCGGGCGCGTTTCTCGACTCCTTGTCCCAATACTACCGCGTAGAGCCGGTTGCGGAACCGGTGCGGCCGCAGGGCAGCGGTAGGTTCGGCATGTATCTCGATGGCCAATGGTCGCTGATAACGCCGATAGAGCCGGAGAAGATCGATGACCCGGTTGAAAGCCTCGACGTGCAGCTCTTGTCGCGGTCGATCCTGTCACCGTTGCTAGGGATCGCCGATCAGCGAACGGATACACGGATTGATTTCGTAGGCGGGTCGCGCGGCCCGGAGGAAATCGCCCGCCGCGTCGACTCCGGCGAAATGGCAATTGGTTTCACGCTTTATCCTACCAGTCTGGCGGATCTAATAGCCGTGGCCGATGCGGATATGATAATGCCGCCCAAATCGACCTGGTTCGAGCCGAAGCTGGCGGACGGTATGATCTCTCTGCCATTGGATTGATTTGGTTAATTGCCTGCGCGTAGCTTTTCGGTCGCAGCGGCGTCCAGGTTGCCCCTGGCGTCGCAGACGACGGCGTAGTCTTTCCGCGCGGATTCGACACTGACATATCCCTGACGCACATCGTCCGCAACGGTTTCGGCCGGCCGTTTTCGCGGATCGCCGAAGCCGCCGCCGCCGCCCGAGCGCACCGCGAACGCATCGCCCTGCTTGATGCGGGCCGTAAGCAGCTTTGCATTCGGATAATCCTCTTCCCAGATTCCGTCGGCGCGCAGGACGACAGCGTTACCCGCCGCCTCCTTGCCGCCGTTCAGTCCCCAGGGCTTGCAGTGCATGCGTTCGACCTGTGCGTTGAGCATGAAATCGGCGCGTGCCTGCACAGTGTTTTCGCAGCCAAGCCCGCCGCGATATTCTCCGGCGCCGCCAGAGTCCTTGCGCAGTGCGTAGTTTTCGATAAGGAACGGATACTTCGATTCAAGCTGCTCGGCCGGGCTGTTATGGGTGTCGCCGTCATTGATGCAGACGGTGGCGCTGACCCCGTCTTCGTTCTGCTTTGCGCCCCAGCCGCCGCCGGTCGGCCCGATAAAGGCGATGTAGAATTCGTTATTCTTCGGATTGATGCCGTTGAGCATGGCGATAACCAGGTCCGCGTGATGCCCGGCGATCGTGCGTTCGGGTATCGCGGGCGTCAGCGCCTTAAACACGGTGTCGACGATTGTCATCGGAAACGTCATCCACCAACGCATCGGGGCGGGCTTGACGGCGCTGACCACACGCCCTGGCGGGACGACAGCTTTCAGGTTTCGGAACGAGCCATCATTGATCGGGTAGTCGGTGGGCGATGTTATGCATTTGAATGCGACCTGCGAGCAAGCATAGCCAGTGGTGATGCCCGAATTGTAGAAGCCCTGAACCTGCGCGGCGACGTCCGACAGATCGACCGTCATCTCGTCGCCCTCTACGATGACCCTCACGCGGATCGGAATGCGGTCCGAAATACTGACCCCATCGTCGTCCATAAAGGACTCGGCTTCGTAAACGCCGTCGGGGATGGATAACGTGCGAGCGCGGGCGGCCCGTTCGGATTGATCCATGATGTCGGAAATTGATGCCGCGACCTGCGCCCTGCCGTATCGTTTGACAAGCTCTAGGTATCGTCGTTCACCGGTGGTGATCGCCGTCAGTTGTGCCCGCAGATCGCCCATAGCCCGGTCGGGCAAGCGGACATTGGCGCGAATGATGTCCACGATTTCTTCGTTCACGACGCCTTCGCGCTGATACTTCACGATCGGTATCTGTAGGCCTTCGGAATAGATGTCGGTCGTGATGCCGTCCAGGGTGCCGCCGATATCCGGCCAGTGTGCCATGCAGCAGGCGAAGCCAATCAGTTCGTCCTCCAGAAAAATAGGCATGGAGAAGGTCAAATGGTTCAGGTGGCTGCCCGTGATATAGGCGTCGTTGGTCAGCAGGATGTCGCCCGGGTTAATGTTTTCGACGCCGTAATGTTCAAGTTTTGCCTTGATCGTCTCCGCCATGCCGCGAATGAACATAGGAAGGCCGAGACCGATGGAGATCGTTTCGCCTTTCTCCGTGAAGAGCCCGACCGTGAAGTCCAGCGCCTCGTATATGATCATGTTGTAGGCGGTACGCATCAGGTTTGATTTCATCTCTTCCGTGATCGCGATCATGCCGTTGCGGACGATCTCGGTCACGATGGGATCGGGGCCGGTAGAGGTCTTTTTCATGATGCGTCGCTCCCGATGGAGATTTTCAGATTGCCATAATCGTCGACGGTCAGCCCGTCGCCCGGGTGCAGCACCGTCGTCGAGGCGTGTTCTTCCACCAGTGCCGGGCCCGCGATCTTGTTGCCCGACACCAGACGGCTTCGGTCCCAAGTGTCGGTCGCCAACCGTTCGTCACCGAACCGGACCTGCCGTACGCCGGTATGAGCATCCGGAGATGGGGCCTCGTTCCCTTGTTTGATGCGCTGGAGGTCAGGCTTTGCGAGCATGCCAGTCACCGTCACCCGCAGGCTGACGATTTCGCTGCGCTCCTGCGGCGCGCAGGTGCCGTAGCGCAGATCGTGAACCGCATCGAAACGCTCCTTTATGCCTGCTCGGTCTTCGTTGGCGAACAGATCCGCCGCCAGATCAACGGTGACGGAGTGTTCCTGGCCGACATATCGCATATCGGCCGCCCGGCTGACGACGATGCGTTCCGGTACCGCTGATACGTTTTCAATTTCCGCGATACCTTCCGTTTCCAACTCTCGATATACCTTTTCGATGGCGCTGAAATCCATATCCGCAAGCCGCGTGAACCGGGACCGGACATAGTCGTACCGCAGGTCCGAGAACAGCATGCCGAACGCGGAAAAATGACCGGGTGAATGGGGGATGAACACGTCGCGTATTCCCATTTCACGGGCAATGTTGCAGGCGTGAAGCGGTCCCGCGCCGCCATAAGCGACCATCGCGAAATCGCCGGCATTCAGCCCGCGTTCCGTGGTGACAGCCTTGACCGCGTGGGACATAGCGGTGACGGCAACACGGAGAATCCCCTGGGCCGCATCTGCTGTGTCCATGCCCAGCGGGCCAGCTACCTTGTTGTCGATTGCGGTGCCCGCGGCGTCCACTTCCAGTGGCATTTCGCCGCCAAGAAACCGGTCCGGCGAAAGTCTGCCGAGATAGACGTTTGCGTCGGTAACGGTCGGGATATCGCCGCCTTGTCCGTAGCAGGCCGGTCCGGGCTGTGCGCCCGCACTTTGAGGTCCGACGCGCAGGCCGCCCTCGTCGGCAATCCGAGCGACGGATCCGCCGCCGGTCCCGACCTCGAAGATGTCCATCATCGCGATCTGCACCGGCAGGGCGCGCTCGTACCCTCCGATCAACGCACTGCCCGTTGTAAGCGCTTCACCGTTGTGGATGACGCCCGCCTTCGCGGTCGTGCCGCCCATATCGAAGGCGATGGCGTTCTCAAGCCCTATGGCGTCGCACAGCGCCCGGGTGCCGATGACGCCGGCGGCGGGCCCGGATTCGAGCATGCGGACACATTGCCGCTTTGCTTGGTCACCGTCATACAGCCCACCGGTCGACTGGACGACTAAGAACGAGCCGTCAAACCCGTCTTCCTGGATGCGATCGTCGATTCCAGCGATGTAGCTTTCGACCTTTGGGCCGATATAGGCGTTGGCGACCACGGTCGAGCAGCGTTCGAATTCCCGGTATTCCTGGCTCAGTTCGTGGGAGGTGGAAACGAAGGCATCTGGTAGTTCCTCCTCGACGATCTCGCGGACCCGCAATTCATGCGCAGGGTTGGCATAGCAATGCAGCAGCAAGATGGCGACGGCCTCGACGCCTTCTTCGCGCAGCAGAGCGCAGGTCTGGCGTACGCTATCTTCGTCCAATGACTTGTGAATGGCGCCTTCCGCATAGAGGCGTTCGCTCACTTCGAACCGCAACGCCCGTTCGACCAGCGGTTGGTGCTTCTGGAAGAACAGGTTGTAGGCATCCGGCCTGTTTACCCGACCAATTTCATATATGTCGCGGAACCCTTCGGTTATCAGCAGCGCCGTTTTCGCCCCGGTGCGTTCCAGCATAGTGTTGATTGCGACCGTCGATCCATGAAGAAAAAGATTTGCTTCGGGAAATGCGGTTCCCGCTTTGTCTACGCCATCGACGATTCCCTCTATCAGCTTGTCGGGAGTCGACAGGGTTTTGCCAAAAACGAGCCGACCGTCTGACGGATCGAATGCCGCAATATCGGTGAACGTACCACCGATGTCTGCGGCGAGGCGAATGCCCGGGCCGTTCCCCGTTTTTGATGCCATATTGCGGTCCTCTCTTTTTTGTATTTTCGTTGGCGCAGCGACCGCGGTCAAATTCGCGGCGTTGACTTGATGGCGCGCCGCTGGCTCAGTGCGGACACCGATACAAGGAAAATTAAATGACCTTCATCCTGATCGTGACCGGCGGAGGTCGCGGCATCGGCGCGGAGACCAGCTTGAAAGCGGCGGAGGCAGGCTGGGACGTCTGCATCAGCTATCGGTCGAATGCCAGCCGTGCACGTGAAATCGCGGGCAAGGTGGAGGCGGCGGGCCGGCGTGCGCTGATCGTTCAGGCCGATATCGGCAGCGAAGCCGATATCGTGCGTTTGTTTGAAACCTGCGAGGCCGAGCTTGGGACGCCGTCCGGACTGGTCAATTCTGCAGGCATTCTGGAACCGTTGAGCCGCATCGACAACATCGACGGCACGGAGCTGACCGAACACATGTTGATCAATCTCGTCGGCAATATTCTGTGCGCGCGCGAAGCGGTGAAGCGCATGTCGACAAAGCACGGCGGCGCGGGTGGTGTGATCGTCAATCTGTCGTCGCGAACGTCGGAGCTAGGAGGTGCCGGCGCGTCTGTCCACTATGGGGCCAGCAAGGCCGCGATAAATACGTTTACTCTTGGGCTGGCGCAGGAAGTCGCCGACGAAGGCATTCGTGTGTGTGCCGTCAGTCCGGGCGTAATCGACACAGAAATCCAGCCGGAAGGTCGCGTCGAGGCGATTGCACCGACGTTGCCGATGAAGCGGGTCGGCCAGCCGGGAGAGGTTGCCAATGCCGTTGTATGGTTGTTATCGAGTGAGGCAAGCTATGTCAGCGGAACGGTGTTGAACGTATCTGGGGCGCGGTAGGGTCCCGAAGGCCGGCATCCGTATTTCTCCTTAGAACCGGGCGTCGGCAAGACTAGTTCGCGGCTTCCGTCTGAAAAACGGATTTTCACGGTCATAGTGCCTTCGTTCATCAGCCAGGGACGGACGGTGAAATCGCGCGCGCCGCTTGAGTGCATCGGATCGCTTGCTGCGATTGCCTTGGCTTCGTCGAGAGAGCCAGCACGCATTATGACCATGCCTTCACCTTCCCATATTTTTTTCTTGTCGTCCCAGAACGGGCCGGCGCCCCGAAGTGCAACGGCTTTATCGATGCCACGACGAAAGGCTGATGTGTTTGGTACCTGTTTTCGTGGCGAACCGAAATACGGCGTAAAGATAGAAATCAGATTACTTTGATCGTTATGTCGCCAACACCATCAATATGACCTTCCATCAGATCCCCTGACACGATGGGTCCCACGCCCGCCGGCGTGCCGGTGTAGATCAGATCGCCCGGCTGCAATTCGAACAGACTAGACAGGTATTCGATGGTTTCCGGAACGTTCCAGATCAGATCGGCGATATCCGCGCTTTGTTTGGTTTCCCCATTCACCTTCAGCCAGATCGCGCCGGTCGACGGGTGACCGACCTTGGATGCCGGTTGGATCTCGGCGCAGGGGGCCGAATCGTCGAATGCCTTACCGACTTCCCAGGGGCGGCCTTTTTCACGCATGGCGATTTGTAGGTCGCGGCGTGTCATGTCCAGACCACAGGCATATCCAAAGATGTGATTGTTAGCCTGATCCTGTGGAATATCCTTGCCCCCTTTGCCGATCGCGACCACCAGTTCCATCTCGTAGTGACAGTTTTCAGATTTGGGTGGATACGGAAAATCGGCCCCGTCCGGGATGATCGTATTGTTCGGTTTCATGAAGAAGAACGGCGGATCGCGATCCGGGTCAGACCCCATTTCGCGCGCGTGCTCGGCGTAGTTCCGTCCCACGCAGTATATCCGGCGCACGGGAAACGTTTCGTCCGTATCGGCGATGGCGACAGAGGGGATTTCCATTGGCTCGATGGCATAGTTCGTCATTTTTTGACTCCTGGGTTTGGATCGAAAATTCAGGAGGTCGGCGTCAAGTCACCGGCTTCCACGATGGTCAGTTCGTTGTTGCCAACATTGTTTTGGCGCCGGAACTGAGCGGCTGCCTTGTATTCGTCGAAGTTGAAACAAGCTTCCGCTTCTTCCATTGATTCAAACTCAATGACGACGAAGCGTTCGAAATAATCCCTGCCTTCGAGCGTTTTGCGATTGCCGCCGCGGGTAAGGATTTTGCCGTTGAATTTTTCGAGAATCCCCGGCACCCGGGTAGCGTATTTCATATATTCGTCGTGGTCGTTAATTTTGGCCCTCGCCAGCCAATAGGCGGTCATTGGGGTATCTCCATGCGACATTCGGCGCAGGTATAACTGATCTATCGCACAGTTGGAATCCTCGAGAAATCGGTTACGATCTCGAAAATATTGAGAGATACCGACAGGAGCTCCCATGCCGCTGACCCACCTCGAACACTTTCTGATTCAGACAGAAGACCTGGATCGTACGGTGGACTGGTACACCGA
>MDTD01200040.1_pt1 | contig 14345 bp, 8 predicted proteins | sample 811221 | NCBI WGS metagenome assembly MDTD01 (sample SAMN05326646, study PRJNA326480) | marine metagenome | isolation source: seawater | place: Pacific Ocean: South West | collected 2011
AGAAAACATAATTTTTGATTCTAGTTACAAGGTTTCAATTGAAGCTGGAATAACTGATGGATGGCAAAAATACACCTCAAATAAAGGCCTAAATATCGGTATTGATAGATACGGAGAATCTGCTCCAGGAAAAGAAGTTGCTGAAAGTCTTGGTTTAAGTGTTGAATTAATAACCAAAAAAATAATTCAATTCGTCAAAGAAAAGTAAATTTGTGTTTTTCATCAAGGAATTCTCCCTAAAAAGTATTAAATTACTCTCCAGGTTTATTTAACTATTTCGATTATTTTAAAATATAGCAAAAAATAGAGGAGTTGTTATATGGTAAAATGGAACAAAGAAAATTTCATAAAAACAGTTAAAACTAATTGTTTCGGTCACACCACTAATGTTATTGTAGATCTTGTCAATTTTAGTGAAGACACTGCAGACAATCTTCAGTGGGGCAAGGGTGAGAATTGTGGTACTATGACTTATAAATGCAAGAGTGAAGATTATGGTTTAGTCCCTTTATTTAATATTACGACTAACGGAAAGATTAAATTTCATATTAATCACATGCGTGATAGAGTAGAAGCTAAAGAGATTATAAAAGATTATCAAATAAAGCTGGAGGCTAACTTTTTAATGGATTTCGATTCAGAACTTTATCCATCAGATCTTTCGCATAAAATTGAGGATTTATTCAATATTAAAACAGAAGTCGATCACTTCCAAGATACAATAGCTGGAATCAGCGCCCGTTTAAAACAATAGCCAATATGTTATGAATATTATTTTAAAAATTCATCTCCTATTGATTCTAGGAGGAATAACTTTTTCTATTACTGCTGATGCTGGTGAAGATATTACTGTTAAAACTTTCCATAATGGCAGCATTGATTCTAATTTAACTTTTTTCGAAAATGTATTAGATGGTTCTTCATCTATTGGTGTTATTGATTCATACTTATGGGAGCAAGTTAATGGTGATGAGTTAGTTGATATCATCAATCAAAACCAGTCTGTTGCCTCATTTTCATCTTCTGTTGGATATGGAGAAAATGACAAAGTATTTACATTCAAGCTAACAGTATCCAATTTGACAGATTCAGATGAAGATTTTATAACTATTACTGTAGAAGATGAAGAAAATACTGCTCCAGTAGTAACCTTCCAAGGTCTTGATGACAGTGAAAATAATTCTATAAATTGCGGAGGTTCAATTGAGGGAAGCGAGGATGGATTCGAGTGTATTTTACTTTTTTTAGATGATTATTTACTCGATATAGTAGATCCAGAAGGGGACCAAATATCATCATCTGATTGGTATGATGAGGACAATAACATACTTTCATCTCAAGCTTATTCGGTTACTTTTACAAGTTCCGAACCTAGATATCTAATCTATCGGGCAATTGATGTATACGGAGATTACAACGATGCTGTTATAACTATTAATTCTTCGGTCCAAAATACATACCCAATGATTTCAATTCAAGAAAGTGTTTACTTTGTTGATGAATATATTGATTTAAACTCAAACGGAGTATGGGATTCTGGAGATCAATATAACTCGATAGTAATTGAAGCGCAAATATCAGACAACGAACATTTGATTGATGATTTAGAAATTAATTGGTCTATATCATGTACTGGAGATGGTTGTGTCTCATTTGAAGAATTTACTGACTCAAATGGAAATGGAAAATATGATGATGGAGAAGATTTTCTAGATTGTGGATTGGATAGGATATGTTCAAATAATGTTGATTGTACTTTTCCTGACATCAATCAAACAGAAGGTAATGGTCAATGGGACCAAGCAAATTTACTGGAATTTTCTAGTTCTGAAAATATTGATTCATCAACGGGTATTGTATCTGCTATCTTTTATCCTCCTGAAGTAAGATATAACTCAGATAATGTCCAATACACAATTTCTGTTACTGCTAGAGATCCATTTCAACAGAATGACAGTTCAATTTCACCTTCAATTGCTAGTTCAACAATTATAGTTCAAAACATTAATCAGCCTCCAGAAATCGTATCTTACGATTTTGAAACATCTACTGAAGATGAAAGCTTTTCAATTTTTATAAGTGACTTTGAAATATGTGATCCTGATAACTTAGATAATGAAATTAACATGGTTATATTAAATGGTTCTGATTATGAAATAATTAATCAATCTCAGAATTTAATTATGCCTATTACGGAAGATTTGCAAGAATCTACCATTGATATCTCATTCATATTTGATGATGGGGAGGATTTTAATAACATTACAGCTTTTAACGCAGAGCTAGTAGTTATGCCAGTTAATGATATTCCTGAAATCATTGGGCTCGCTCCCAACTTCGATTTTTATGAGGATAATTCGTTTGAATTATCTATTGAAAACTTAATTATTGATGATCCTGATAACAGTTTTTGGACTTTGTATGTTTATGAAAATGACTCATCACCATTTTCGGTTGAAGAACTAATCATTACTCCTTTTCAAAATTATAACGGGGATTTAATAATTCCTGTTAAAATTGAAGACGATGAAAATGAAAGTGAGATATTTAACCTTACATTGAACTTAATTCCTGTTAATGATCCCCCAACAAGTATTTGGGATCAGCAAGACAGTAATCAATTCAACCTATTTATGTCTGAAGATTTTGAGGATAGCGTCTTATTCAATTTCAACGAAGTCTTTAGTGATATCGATGATGATTATCTAACGTTCAACTATCCAGCAGATCAAAATTTTAATTTATTTAATCATGTTTTAAGCGAGTCTGGTGATTTCATAATAGAGTCATTATTTAATATTAATTCTGGGATTAATGAACAAGATGTGTTTGATGTGAACTCATTTGATATATCTGTGCAAGATTCTTCTGAATCTATATCAGAGATTTATAATTTTGAGGTGGCTGTTTTACCGAAAAATGATCCGCCAATTCTTTATTCAGGTTCAGAATATGTTGATATGTCTCCCATTGGTGGAGAATTAAAATCAGTAACAATAGATTTGATGTCTAGCGAGTCTACAAATGAGGGAGAAGATTCCCCGTATGTTTATGATGTTGAAGGTGATTCTTGGGAGTTCAAAATTACAGATTGTCCTGACAATGGAAAATTAATAATAGGCGAACATTATGAAGATTCTGGAATTGATGGGTGTCATGACATATATGAGGACGGAATTGGGGGTTGCTTAAATGTACCTGACTTTGGTTTTGATGGTTGTGATGATGAGTACGAGGATGGTGAGGGTGGATGTTTGGACGAGATAAATACCGTATATATTTCATCTGATCCAAATGGAGATAATATTGATAAAAATGGTGATAACTATGATTATTTTAATAATCCAAATGGAACAGAATTAAATTGTAATTGGGATGAGGGTGAATTTTATCAAGACGACAACTTTAGTCAAAGTTGGGATTCATTCAATACTCAATTTATATATCAGCCCAATCCAGGTTTCAGATGCGTTGATCAAATTAAATTCAAAGTCATAGACGATGGTTTTGACTTTGTAGAGAATAATGGAGTTGCGTTGGTCGTTGAAAATCCCTCGGAGAGTAATGAGGTTATTGCAGAGGTTTTCGTTGACTTATGTAATTTTTCTCCAGAGATAATTGCGTATGATCAGGAGAGCATATCAGATATTACACTTACTGAAGATGGAGTCCTGAATGTTGATGAAATTAATTTAGATTACTTTGAATTTGTCGATCTAGATGGAGACCAGATAAATAAAATTCATGCAGTATCATGGAATGATTATGGAAAAGATGGCTTGCCAAACACAAATGATGAAGGAGAGGGTAATAATCAATGGGATGATGGTGAAGGATGGGCTGATTGTGGTTTAGATGGTATTTGTCCTGAAGATCTCAACTATCCAGGTCCAGATTTTGGTGAGGGGGATGGACAAATAAATGAACAAATTATTGATAATGAGCGATATTCAGTAAATTCTGAATGTAGTTTGGCTGAGATTTACAGTCAATCGGAGTGTGAGTATAACGGAGGAGAATGGATAACTACAGTAATTTTTCAAGAAGATTACAACGGTCAAATAAGCGTTGCATTAAGGGCCAATGATGGAAAAAGTGCATACAATCTTAGCGTACCTTTCATTGTCGACTTTTTTATCGATGCTGTTAACGATCCTCCAAGCATCATAAATGCATATTTTTTAACTTCATCAAATGATACAATTAATTATATTTTCGAGGATGATTACAATATAGAGTTTAAGGTCGAATTTTTTGATATTGATTCATCCTCTGATTTAAACAACAATCCATTCAATTTAGATAATTTAGATTGGGAGTTTATATCACAAAATGATAAGTTGTTTGTCAGCGAAACATCCCCCAATACTTTTTACATCGATTCTGTCCAGAAAGATTGGAATGGTCAAGAGATTTTATCTCTTAGAGCCTGCGATGAAGAATCTAGATACTGTAGTGATTATGATTTCACAATAAAGACTCTTCCTGTAAACGATTTACCGTTCAACTTTTCTGCAAATTATAGTGACCGGCAATCATCATTGGAAGATTCAACGATATATGAGGATAATTTTTTACCAGATGGTCAACAAAATAAAATTATTGAATATGCAATCAGCTATAATGACGTAGATTGTGATTCAGCTTTAAATAATTTTCATTATAATCCAGATGATTTTTCTATTGATCCAATACCATTTGATCCAGCTATTTTTATTCCAGATGAATTGTTGTGGGAAACAGATTATTTAGGTGATATTTTAGAAGATTTTTCTCTAGATAATTATATACAGTTTGAAAATAATTGTAATGATGACCTTAAATTTTATAAACAAATTCATTTCAATACATTGAAAGATAATTGGAATGGTAACGACACCATACCTATGAATATATCATCAAATTATAATAATCAGCTTGTTATGCTTGATACAGTTCTTCTCCCAGTTGAAGTACTACCTCTTAATGACTCTCCTGAAGACTTTAATATTGATGCTGAACTTTATAACTACTCACTAGACCAAACAACTTTTTATACACCTTGTGAATTTGATAACGACCCTGAATGTACTGAAATTATACATGGTTATCCATTTTCAAATGAGGATAATTTTTTTAGGCTGCATAATGTTCTAGATAATAATGGTGAAGTCTTAATAAAGCAATCCGTTGATTATTCAAATTTCGATTTGGGTAAAATTATTTTTAAATGGGATAGAACTTCCGATATAGACCTTGATCTAGATTTGAACAATTATTATAGACCAGAACTTTTTTACAGAGTTGAGCTCGTTGAGACGGGCGAATATGATGATTTGAATCAGAATGGAATATATGATTTTGGTGAACCTTGTCAGGATATTAACCAGAACGATATATGTGACCCACCAAGTGAATTTAGGTATATACTTGCAGAGATTCCTGATTCAATTTTTCAGGAAAATAACTCATGTCTAAACATTATTGGAGATAATAATATTTGCTCAAACGATAACTTTGCGTTTACAAATAGCAATCAATTTGGTTGGACAATAGTTGACATTGCTCAGCCCTTTTTTAGATATAAAGATGGTTTTTTTGATAATCCGAATGCGCAGTCTGGTCCTTTAGGGTTTCGTACATATGTTGATAGCTCTCTTAATGACAATGGATATAGTTATATTGATTACTTTGGAACTACAGAATATAAATGGAAGGTAACCGCCTATAATAGATGGTGGGACTATTTTTCAAATAATGAAAACGAAACAATATCAGAATCTGAAGAAATGAGATTTTTTATTGATTTGGAGAGACCTTACAGTAATTTTTCGATTATACAAAACCCCATTTTTAGTGAACTTTATGAATTATACATGATAACAAATGAAGAAGTTTTCATTAGTGAGTCATCTTTGTTCATAAATGATACTCCATTCAATATTTTACCATTTGATGAAGATGATAATATTCTTGGTAATAGCGAATTTTTTTATTACTCGGGTCAGTTTGGAGTAGATGGAACTGGAATATACAAATTCGAACTTTATACTCTGGACTTGTTAAAAAATGCTGGAATTTCAGATTATTCGGTATCTTTTGTTTACGCTCAAGAAGGTGTTTTCTCTGATTCACAATCACCCTCAAAACAGATCAATTTAATCATACCCGATTATTCTGTTGTAAATAGTAGTGGTATCTTAATTTCTGAATCATCATTAAATTTGGTAAATTCGGAAATGAAATCTATTTCTGATGAAGTAATACTTAGTAGTCCAAATTTAGAGCTTAAGTCACCAATGAAAATTAGATTTAAAAAAGACGGTTTGGATACTGAGAACGTAAATATCTGTCATAAAAATGAGTATAATGTATGGGTTCCTATCAAAACTGTTGAAAACACAGATTTTTTTGAAGCAGAAATTTCAGATATCGGATCTTTTGGACTATTTGAATTTAAAGATTCGATTAATTTGGTCCCAAATGAATTTGATATTGTTGATTTGTATCCAAACCCATTTAACCCAACATTAAATGTGCTGGTAAGCATTCCATACGAATCTTTCTTAAATGTTGAAATTTTTGATTTAAATGGAAAAAAAATTAAAACCCTTTTTAATGAAAAAGTTAATCAGGGTAATGTCAATCTTGAATGGGATGGGCTATCTGACAATGGAGCTAATATTAGCTCAGGTGTGTATTTTGTAATGACAAAATTCAACAATCAAACAATTACTAAAAAAGTCACAATGCTGAAATGATAAAAATACTGTATATATTATTAATAATAATGTTTAACCAATCTTGCGATTCTTTTAATGAGATAATATCTGAGCTTGATGAGTCTGAAATTGATTTAGAGTTCGAGTATTATATTCAAGAAGGCTGGTCCTCATTTCAATCATCTGATTACATAGGAGCCTCAACTTTTTTTAATTACATAATTGATGCATTTAAAAATTCGGATTCCCAAAGTTCATCAACGATTGGTCCTGATTTATTATTTGAAGCGTATCATGGTACAGCTTGGTCTCAAGTCTTTAGTGCAAATGTTTCTGAAAATTCTGATCAAAAAGCACATTTGAGAGAAAATTCTTATTCAAATTTTTTTATTTCTGACAGTATTCTTAAAGAAATTAATTTTGAATCTGCAAATTATTCATTTGATTACGATTGCGATATTATTGCTGGAAAGATACTTTATCATGATTACAAAATATATTCTGGTTTCAGTCAGTATTTTTCTTTTGATGGAGATAGTCAATATTTAGATGAAGTTGAGGTTTTTAGTACAGGCGAAGATTTTGAAGATTCAAATTTAAATGGTCTATATGATGAGGTCGAGCAATTTACTGATTATAATCAGAATGGTTACTTCGAGCCGGGATTAAATTTTCTTGTAAATAAGCTCATCGATGATTGTCCAGATTATAATTTTCCATTCCAAAAATTAAATATTAATAATTTTAAGATGATGTTAATAAAAGACTATCTAAGAAAAGGAATGTATAACCAAATTCTTAGTTTTATTGGTACTATGAATCTGCCTACAATTAATTTGGAATTTCAACTAAATTCAGAGACTCCACTGAACGAAGATTTATTTTTAATTGGAGATTTCCAAAATAAAGTTATTGATTCAAGCGATCTTTACGTTCTAGATGCTGAAGGTAAAGTTATTATAAATGTTACACCATTTCTTCCTTGCAACCTTGATGGGCTTTCCACTATTTCTCAATCTAGCGAAGAAAAGCTAAGAGATGAGTTATTGGATTGCATTGATACATACTTCGAAACAAGTACTCAAGTAAATTTCAGATATAAATTTATAAATGGGCCATATGATGGTAATATTAATAATCAAGAAAATGATTTAACCAACAGTTGTTCTGATAGTGATGGCTATAGGTCAATAACAATTGAAACGGAAAATGATACTTCTCCCATATCAATTAATCATTGCTATAATTCTTGTTCTGATTCGTGTTATAATTATTAACATCTTGTAACAAATAAAATCAATTAATATTGTTAAATTACTTGTGCTGGTAATAAAACATATGATTTTTAAGTTATTTATATCAAATTTTGCACTTGCTACTCTCTTAATCGCAACTGAGCTCCCTATAGGTTTCACTCAAGAAGAATGGAACAACAGGCATTTAATCTTAAACATGGGTAGAGAAACTGAGCCTCCAGAAGGACCAGTAAGAAGCATAGCAGAATATGAGCCAATGCAAGGAGTACTAATCAGATATCCATTTGGTATTAATACCTCACTTATTAAAGAAATTTCCTCAGATGAGATCGTATATTGTTTGGTTTCATCTAGTTTGCAAAATGCTGCTTTTAACACTATGAATAATGCGCAAGTTAATATGGATAATGTAGAATTCATTATTGGACCCACCGATTCCTATTGGACTCGAGATTATGGGCCGTGGTGGGCAGTTGATGCTAACGGAGATGCTGTTATAATCGATTTTACTTATAACAGACCTAGAATAAACGATAATCAAGCTCCGCTCAAAGTTTCGAGCCATTTAGATGTACCTTATTATTCTGCTGATTTTATTTCGACCGGTGGAAATTACATGACAGATGGATACGGTGCTTCTGCATCTTCTCATATTGCTTATACTGAAAATGATGAATGCTTAACAAACGATGATTCAAGTGTACCTCTTTCCCCATGTAATTATGTTGATGAGAAAATGCTAAATTATTATGGAGTTAATAATTATCATGTCATTGCTGATCCAAATAATGATTACATCGACCATATAGATTGCTGGGCGAAGTTTTTATCATCATCCAAAATTCTAATACGTCAAGTTCCCCTTAATCATCCGCAGTATGATGAAATAGAGCAAATTGTTAATTATTTCGCAGAAAACACGAGTTATGAGATAATTAGAGTTAATACTCCTAATAATGAACCTTACACAAATTCATTGATTCTTAATAATAAAGTTTTCATACCAGTCATGAACAGTATTAACGATTCAGATGCTATAGAAGTTTATGAATCAGCTCTTCCGGGATACGAGATTCTTCCATTTACAGGAACATGGGAGTCAACAGATGCTTTACATTGCAGGATTAAAGGTATTCCTGATTTAAGTTTTTTTAGTATTAATCCTGGAGATTTAAACATTGATAACATTATTAATATACTTGATATTGTTCTATGTGTTAATTTTGTCTTAGGTGAAGAAATACCAACATCTGTACAATTTAATAATGCAGATATGAACTCAGATGAAACACTTAATGTATTGGATGTAATTTTAATTGTTAATGAGGTAATAGAATGATAAAAAAAATAATTTTAACAAATTTTATACTATTTAGTTTTTTCATTTCAGGCAATATTGAAATTTATTCAGAAATAATAGTTAATAAACCTGATGATACTACAATAGAAAAATTAAGAAAAAGCGTTCACATAGATCATTTGCACAGATTACATAACGGTGACATTCAATTTGTTGTTTCTGCAAGTGATATGAAAATAATTAATTCTTTGGAAATTGATTATGATATTATTATTGAAGATCTTGAGTCTTTTTATTTATCTCGTTTAACTGACAACTATACTAGAGAGTTTGGTTTAGGATCTATGGGTGGCTATTACACTTTCGATGAGATTGTTAATAATCTTGATTTAGTGTTTTCAGAATGTTCGGATATTATAAGTCAAAAAGTATCCATTGGCCAGACTTATGAAGGAAGAGAAATATGGGCAATTAAGTTTAGTGATAACCCAAACATTGATGAAGATGAAGCCGAAGTACTTTACACAGGTTTGCATCATTCCAGAGAGCCAATGAGTTACATGAATCTTTTTTACTACATGTATTGGTTATGCGACAATTATGGTATTGATGATTTAGCAACAAAAATTATTAATAATAGAGAATTGTGGTTCATTCCTGCTATTAATCCTGATGGATTAGTCTATAATCAAACTATAGCTCCTGGTGGTGGCGGAATGCAGAGAAAAAACATGCGCGAGACATGTTCATCTACTCCAACCGGTGTTGATTTGAATAGAAATTATGATTTTATGTGGGCATTAGATGACCAAGGTTCAAGTGGTGATGGATGTAATGAAACTTACAGAGGTTCAAGTGCATTTTCTGAGCCTGAAACAAGAGCAGTTAGAGATTTTACTAACGAACATGACTTCCCTATTGCTTTTAATTATCATAGCTATAGTAATTTGATGATTTATCCCTATGGTTTTGATTATGAAAACACTGTTCCAGAAGAGGATTTGCAAACTTTTATAGATTACGGACAAGATATGGTTCAGTTCAATGGTTATGCCTTAGGAACAGGAACAGATTTATTATATCCCGTCAATGGAGAAGCCTGCGATTGGATGTATGGAGAACATCAAATTTTTGCTTACACACCAGAGATTGGGTCCCAACAAGATGGATTTTGGCCAGCGACTGATAGAATAGTTCCTCTTGCTGAGGATAATTTATATCCCAATCAATTCATAGCTATTCATGCTGGAGCAAATATTAAATCTGAATTAATAACTAACGCGTCAGATTCATATCTACAGGGGAACTCGTACCCATTATCAATTAGCTTAAATAATGTGGGTTTATCTGAATCTCAATCGACAACCTACTTATCAATACAGTCAGATCAATTAAATATCGAGATTGATGATATTGTAATAAGCTCTATTGATGGGAGGTCTTCCATTGATTTCGGTGTTGTAGGTGACTTTACAATTCCAATCACTTTTCCCAGTGGGGGAGAAATTACAATTGATTTAATAGTTCAGAATGATCAGGAGTTTACTTCAAATTCATCTTTAACTTTTCTAGTTGGTGAGCCTTCTGTCATTATTAGTGATAGCTTTAATACTAATGATTATCTGGACTGGGTTTTTGCTGGTGATAGTGACTGGAGAATTTCAAATGAATTTTTTAATTCTCCTTCTTCATCAATTTCTTCCGGAGCAATAGAAAATAATCAACAGTCGTCCTTAATATTAAATGTAGATATGCCATCTGCTGGTAGTCTTGAATTTTTTTACAAAGTATCATCAGAATATAGTCCATCTGGTGAAAATTTTTATGATGGTCTAACTTTCTTTGTTGATGGTCAAGAATTTGGAAAGTTTCAACCTGAATCAGATGGAAGTTCTCCATGGAATGTATTTTCTTCCGACTTATCTATTGGATCACACGAATTAATGTGGACATATTCAAAAGATGGTGGTGGAGGTTCTACTGACTGTTCAAATTCAGGCTGTTATGATTCAGCTTTCATTGATGATCTAAAAATCTTTGCTTATTTAGATAGTAATCTTTTAATAGGAGATCTAAATCAAGATTTATCGCTTAATATCCTTGATGTAGTTGTATTAGTTAACTACGTTTTGGGAATTGATTCTCCAAGCAATGACGACTTTATTCTATCAGATATAAATGGTGATAATGCACTAAATGTAATTGATATTGTCAATTTAGTTAATTTAATCCTTTCCTAGATATATGAAACTTTTTTTGATTCACACAGGTTATTATAATAAAACTTTGGATGATGGATTTTATGAACAACACTCAAATATTTTTGTGGCTGCTAAAGATGTTTACTCAGCAAGAGAAAAAGTTAAAAAAAGAAAAATTTATATTGATAATAAAATGCATATCGATGGAATTCAAGAAATTAAAAATATTGATGGTTATGACATAAAACTGTCTAAAGATAAGTCAAATCAAAAAAATAAAATTTATAACCACTACCAAGTAAGATTTTTAAAAAAATCTCTTTAAGTCATTAAACTCCTTTTTTATCAGGACCCCAAATAAGTTTATGTAGTTGAGTTTGCAGTCTAACATTAAGACCGTCATTTAATATCCAATTGCACAATTCCTTAATGTCAATAGAACCGTAAATTGGAGAAAATAAAATCTGGCATTTTTCGTTTAAATTATACTTAACAATTTTTGATTTTGACCAATTGTAATCTTCTTCGTTTCCAATTACAAATTTTATTTCATCTTTATTATCGATATCATTTAATATACTCCAATTATTTTTATGCTTCATTTTACTTGATGGGCACTTAAAATCTACTATTTTTATAACTTCTTTTGGAACATTCTCCAAGCTTAACGAACCGCTTGTTTCAAGCATTACAGAATAATCATCTTCTATTAATAATTGCATTAAATCGACTGATTTTTTTTGTAGAAGGGGTTCTCCTCCTGTAATCATTGCAAGTTTCGTTGGATATTTTTTTATTTCTGTATTAATATCAGAAAAACTCATATTTCTACCTTCATAAAAAGCATATTCTGAATCACAATAAGAACATCTTAAATTACAATATGTCAGACGAATAAATACGCAGGGAAGTCCAGTATATGATGATTCGCCCTGAATACTGTAAAATATTTCGTTAATTTTTAGTTTCATTATATAATAATATTACAAAATATTTTATATTTAGTAATGTCTTTCTTAAACAAAAAAAAGTCTAAGTACCCAAAATTATTCATTCCTGGGCCTACTCATGTTCCAGAGGAAATATTAAAAGCTTTTTGTAAGCCACAAATTGGACATAGAACACCTGAAATTTCTGATTTAATTTCAAATATTACTTTAGGTATTCAAAAAATACTAAATACTGATAATCATATTTATTTGGTATCTCATCCCGCAACGGGATTGTGGGAAATGGGAATTAGAAACAGCGTACGAAAAAAAGCTCTTCATTGTGTAAATGGTGCTTTCAGTAAAAAATGGGCCCACGTTTCTGATTGTATCGGTGTTGATTATGATGTTCTTGAATACGAATGGGGTAAAGGTATTCGTCCCGAAGACATAGAGAAATATTTAAAAACAGGAAAATATGATGCAGTTGCGGTTGTTCACAACGAAACATCTACTGGTGTTATGAGTGATTTAGAGTCTATTGGTTCTGTAATCAAAAAATTTCCAGATGTTTATTTTTTAGTTGACGCTGTAAGTTCAATGGCAGGAGTCAAAATTGATGTTGAATCAAGTAACATTGATTTTATTTTAGCCTCCACTCAAAAAGCTTGGGGTCTTCCTCCAGGTTTTTCAATTGCAGCGCTATCCGATAAATTTATTTCACAGTCTAAAAAAATTAAAAATAAAGGTTATTTCCTTGATGTTGCAATTTATGAAAAATACTACAAGAAATTTCAAACCCCCTACACACCTTCAATTCCTCATTTGTACGGATTAGAAAAAGTTATTGAAAAAATATTTGAAGAAGGGCTTGAAAATAGATATAACAGACATAAGTCCATGGCTCATTATGTAAGAACTTGGGCATTAAGTATGGGGCAATCTCTTTACGCAGAAAATGGTTTTAGATCGGATACTGTAACTTCTATTAATAACGATAAAAATTGGGATATTAATAAAATTAATGATAAACTTTTAGCAAAAGGTTTCAGAATGGATAGAGGTTATGGTCAGCTACGAGGAGATGTCTTTAGGATTTCTCATATGGGTAATATCTACGAAAATGATTTGATAGAATATTTAAAAACATTTGAGGGATGTATAGATGTTTAAAGTTTTGATCACCGATCCAATATCTGATAATGGTACTAAAATACTTGAAAATAATGGTATTAAAGTATTGGATTGTATTGGACAAGATGATACTAGTATAAAAAATATCATACCAGAAATTGATGCTTGGATTATTAGAAGCGGAACAAAGATAAATAAAAATCTAATATTCATGGCAAAAAAATTAAAAGTTATTGGTAGGGCTGGTGTTGGAGTGGATAATATAGATATTGATTCTGCAACAGAAAATGGTATCGTTGTCATGAATGTTCCAGATGGAAATACAATATCTGCTGCAGAGCACACAATGGCCTTATTGTCAGCGTTATCAAGGAATATCCAGACAGGCCACTTATCTATTTTGCAAGGTCAGTGGAAACGGACTGAGTTAGTTGGAAATGAATTGAAAGGTAAAGTTCTGGGTATTGTTGGCCTTGGAAAAATTGGAAGAGAGGTCATGAAAAGGGCAGTTGGATATGAAATGAAAATAATTGGCTTTGACCCGTATGTAAACAAAAATTTATTTGACCCTGATCAAATTAAGATAGTTGATTTTAGTCAAATATTAATTGAAAGTGATTATATTAGCGTTCATGTACCTCTAATAGAATCCACAAGAAACTTATTTAATTATGAAAATTTATCAAAATTAAAGGCTTCTTGCAGAATTGTTAATGTTGCACGAGGGGGTATCATTAATGAATTAGATTTAGCTAATGCTTTAAATAATGAAATTATAAAAGGTGCAGCAATTGATGTTTTTGAATCTGAGCCAATAAGTCAAG
>MDTD01051123.1_pt1 | contig 14344 bp, 8 predicted proteins | sample 811221 | NCBI WGS metagenome assembly MDTD01 (sample SAMN05326646, study PRJNA326480) | marine metagenome | isolation source: seawater | place: Pacific Ocean: South West | collected 2011
CACAAGAAAATGATGCGGGCGTGGCGAAATTGGTAGACGCGCCAGATTTAGGTTCTGGTATCTTGCGATGTGGGGGTTCAAGTCCCTCCGCCCGCACCATTAACACGAGATGACATCCTTTGATAAAGCATCCAAAGGTTTTGACAGGTAATTTTTGACAGACAGCTATTGTCAACAGGACAGATTATGAACATCAAAGAAATACTGAGCGAAGGTCTTGCGCGGGAATATGAAATTACATGCACCGCTGCAGAGATGGATGAAAAAGTTTCAGCTAGACTGGCAGAAGTTGCAACAACGGCCAATATTCCGGGTTTTCGGCCTGGAAAAGTGCCGATGTCAGTGGTCAAGGCTCGCTTTGGGGATCAGGTGAAAGGTGAAATTATTCGCACAACCCTTGATGACGCAGCGAAAAAGACAATTGAAGAGCAGGAGTTGAAACTGGCTAGCCAGCCAAAAATGGATATTACAAGTTTTGAAGATGGCAGTGACCTAGTGGCTAAGCTTTCGGCTGAAATCATGCCTAATATCACGGTCCCAAATTTAGCCGCCCTGTCAATTGATCGCCCAGTTCTACCTGATGATGAGGCAGGCATAAAAGAGACAATGAAGAGGCTTGCTGATGAAAACAGGCCGACTAAAAAGGTTAAAACCAAGCGGAAGGCAAAATTGGGTGATGTGGTTTTGATTGACTTTACTGGTCGTATTGATGGCAAGGCCTTTGAGGGTGGAGCAGCACAAGACCACATGCTGGAATTAGGCTCAAATAGCTTTATCCCCGGATTTGAAGATGGCCTTGTCGGTGCGCAGGTAGGCGAAACAGTTGATGTGAAGGTCAAGTTCCCCGCTGATTATCAAGCTGCGCATCTTGCAAGCAAAGAAGCTATTTTTGAATGTCTGGTGAAAGAAATCCATGAAAAAGGTGATGCTAAAATCGATGATAACTTGGCTAGCAAGCTCGGATTTGAAAATCTTGATGCGCTGCGAGATGCTGTTGCCGGCCAACTTGTATCCCAGCATGCCACAGCCCTTCGTGCAGCTGTTAAAACAAATGTTTTCGACCAGCTGGCTGACCAAATGGACTTTGATGTTCCACCGAGCCTGTTACGGTCGGAATATGATATCGTGGCAAAATCGATCGCTGATTCCCATGACCATAATGGTGATGATGACCAAGATAACACTCTTGCAGCTGATGAAAGCCTTAATGATGAGCAGAAAGAAGAAGCACGGACCATGGCCATACGCCGCGTTCGACTAGGTCTTCTGCTCACTGAAATAGGTCAGAGCAACGACATCCACGTCAGCGAAGAAGATATCAAACGTACAGTGGTCGAACAGTCCAGCCGTTTTCCGGGACAGGAGCAGGAAGTTATCCAATATTATCAAAATAATCCTGATGCGATGCAGCAACTCGCCGGGCCGATGTTTGAAGAACTTGTCATGGACTATATACTTGAAATGGCAAAAGTTACCGACGTTGAAATAACTGCAGAAGCACTTTACGCAGAACCCGCTGAAAACGATATTGGAAAGGGTGCAAAAAAGGCTAAATCCAAGTCTAAGAAAGCAGCTTCCAAAAAGAGCAAAGGCAAAAAGGAAGTGACTGAAAAAGCCTCCTCAAAAAAAGCGGCAGCTAAAAAAAAGACAGCAGCAAAGAAAAAAGAGTGATGGCGCCTTTTTAGGGTTACCTTATCGGCCAGAAAAGTTGCAAAATCAAAAAACTGTTAGCCCTGGGGTTGGCAGTCTCTATGTTCTCGCTTAAATCTAACAACAGAGTGTTGAAACCCGTATTTACTCGTGATAGCACTCAGCAATGAGTAGATAGGACAAATTGAGCCAACAGGTTAACTCTGTAACGCTGCAATTACCGGACAGCTTATTTCTGTGCGGCATTTTTTGGAGACATGAAGATGGACATGCATAAAGCTGAAAGGTCGCCCATGGATATGAATCTTGTGCCGATGGTGATTGAGCAGACTGGCAGGGGGGAGCGTTCCTTTGACATATTTTCCCGTCTGTTGAAAGAGCGGATTATTTTTCTCAATGGTCCAGTTGAGGATGTGATGGCTTCGCTGGTATGCGCTCAGCTTTTGTTTTTGGAAGCAGAGAACCCCAACAAAGATATTTTCATGTATATCAACTCACCAGGCGGCATTGTGACGAGTGGTCTAGCGATTTATGACACTATGCAATACATCAGGCCCGATGTGGCCACGGTTTGTATGGGGCAGGCCGCTTCTATGGGTTCGCTCTTGCTGACAGCGGGAGCGGCAAATAAAAGATACAGCCTCCCTCATGCCCGTATCATGACGCACCAGCCTTCAGGTGGTTTTCAGGGGCAAGCAACTGATATTGAGATTCATGCTAAGGAAATCCTAAGCCTGCGAAGCCGATTGAATAAAATTTATGAAAAACATTCAGGCAAGACGATCAAGCAAATTGAAAAAATTATGGACAGAGACACCTTTATGTCGCCTCAGGAAGCTCAAGAGATGGGGCTAATCGACGAGGTGGTAACAAAACGTCCTGATACATCGGAAGACTCTGATAAATAAGGATTGTCTAAATTAAGCGGAAAATGTGAGGATTTTTTATTGAGAAACTCAGGATTCTGCGCCTACTATAAGAGAAGCGGCAAGTCTGCAGAGAAAGTAGTTTTTGGGATGGGAAGCGCAGGAGAGAAAACATGGCAGAGATAGAAGACGATAGCAAATCGACTCTTTTCTGTTCTTTTTGCGGTAAAAGTCAGCATGAGGTGAAAAAGCTCATCGCCGGACCGACGGTTTTTATATGTGATGAATGCGTCGAATTATGTATGGACATTATTCGTGAAGAGCATAAAGGGACTGTAAACAAACATCATGAGGGCGTTCCTACACCTAGCGATATCAATCAGGTGCTTGACGATTATGTCATCGGACAGACTAAAGCCAAACGTATTTTAGCCGTTGCCGTTCATAACCACTACAAACGGCTTGCAAATGAAGGTAAGACAGGTGATTTGGAAATTCAAAAGTCGAATATTCTATTGGTCGGGCCAACCGGGTGTGGAAAAACGCTTCTAGCACAGTCGCTGGCGAGAATGCTGGATGTGCCTTTTACAATGGCAGACGCAACAACGCTGACTGAGGCAGGCTATGTTGGGGAAGATGTTGAAAATATCATATTGAAACTGCTTCAGGCTTCTGATTATAACGTGGAAAAAGCGCAACGTGGAATTGTCTACATAGACGAAGTAGATAAGATTTCACGCAAGTCTGATAACCCCTCCATTACTCGTGATGTTTCGGGTGAAGGCGTTCAGCAAGCGCTGCTAAAGATAATGGAAGGCACCATTGCGTCCGTTCCTCCACAAGGCGGGCGTAAACATCCCCAGCAGGAATTTTTGCAGGTTGATACAACGAATATTCTATTTATTTGTGGCGGCGCATTTGCTGGTTTAGACAAACTAATCTCAAGTCGGAATAGTGGAGCTGGTATTGGATTTGGCGCAGATGTGCGAGATCCAGAAGACCGGAACATCAGTCAACTGCTTATTGACCTGGAGCCAGAGGATTTAATTAAATTTGGTCTTATTCCTGAATTTATTGGCCGACTTCCGGTGATCGCCACATTAGAAGACTTGGACGAAGAGGCGCTGGTGCGCATTCTTACCGAACCCAAAAATGCGCTAACCAAACAATACAAAGCTCTGTTCGATATGGATGGCGTGAATCTTGATTTCAGAGATGATGCGCTGAAAGCGATTGCGAGAAAGGCAATTGAAAGGAAAACTGGTGCGCGTGGCCTGCGTTCCATCCTAGAAACGATATTAATGAATCCGATGTTTGAAATCCCAACCGCAACAAATATTCAGGATGTCGTGATTAACGAGGATGTTGTAGTAGGCAACACACCGCCATTGATGGTGCATACACCGAATGCCAAAGAAGCAAAAACCTAAAAATCGTTTATATAAGTCACTCTTGAAAATAATCTCTGAGCAATTTCTGCTTGATGGTAAAAAGTTTGATTTAACCAATTAATGTTTTGATTACCGCACATTTAGGTAGGCACGTTTCTTGCACAATGTGGCATTAATGCATTCACCTCTTGATTTAGCCTTTGACAAGCCACACATCTAGTTAGAAGTATGGCGACTATCAGCAGGCATTTATGCAGACAAGTGGCCGCAAAACAACACTCTTAGGACAGATAGTTATGACTGAATTTTCATCTCCAATCCAGCTTCCTGTATTACCACTTCGTGATATTGTGGTCTTCCCGCATATGATTGTACCTTTATTCGTTGGCCGGGAAAAATCAGTGAAAGCGCTAGAAGGGGTGATGAATGAAAATAAGCAGATTCTGCTACTGACCCAAACGGAAGCTTCTGTTGAAGACCCTTCTCAGTCAGACATGTATCAGATGGGGACAATCGGTAATATTCTGCAACTTTTGAAGTTACCTGACGGTACTGTAAAAGTTCTTGTAGAGGGGTTGGCAAGGGCAAGAGTGAAAAATCTGGTTGATGTTGGCGATTTTATGGCTGGGGAGGCGATCGAATGTGCTGACCCCGATATTGCTGACGCAGAAGTAATTGCTCTTGGTCGTGCGACCATTCAACAATTTGAGCATTATATAAAGTTAAACAAGAAAATTGCATCAGAGGTTATGGTATCAATCAACCAAATTGAAGATACCGGGAAAATTGCTGATACGATTGCTTCTCACTTGGCTGTCAAGATAACTGAAAAGCAGAAGCTTTTGGAAACTGCTGACATTGCTCAGCGTCTTGAATTGATTTACAGCATGATGGAAGGTGAAATTGGTGTTCTTCAGGTTGAAAAACGAATTCGCAACCGCGTTAAACGGCAGATGGAGAAGACACAGCGTGAATATTATCTCAACGAACAGATGAAGGCGATTCAGCGAGAGTTGGGTGAGGGTGAGGACGGTAAAAGCGAATTAGATGAGCTTGGTGAGCAAATAAATGAAGCTGGCTTGCCGAAAGAAGCTCGCGACAAAGCGGAAGTTGAGCTTAAGAAGTTGCGAAACATGGGGCCGATGAGCGCTGAGGCAACTGTTGTGCGTAACTATCTTGACTGGATGACGGCTATTCCCTGGAAAAAGGCTAGTCGGGTAAATAAAGACATCAAAAAAGCTCGTGAAATTCTGGATGCAGATCATTTTGGCTTAGATAAGGTTAAGGACCGCATTGTTGAATTTTTGTCTGTACAGAAGAGGACAAAAAAAATTAAAGGCCCAATCTTGTGCCTTGTTGGTCCACCAGGGGTGGGTAAAACCTCACTAGGGAAATCAATTGCCCGCGCATCTGGGCGTGAATATGTGCGTATGGCCCTAGGCGGGGTGCGGGATGAGGCTGAAATTAGAGGTCATCGCCGGACCTACATCGGGTCAATGCCCGGCAAAATCATTCAGGGCATGAAAAAGGCAGGCAAAAAGAACCCACTATTCTTGTTGGATGAAGTCGATAAGTTGGGCTCAGATTGGCGCGGTGACCCCAGTTCTGCCTTACTTGAGGTGTTGGATCCAGCTCAAAACAGTACATTCCAGGATCATTATCTGGAAGTTGATTTTGACTTGTCGAATGTAATGTTTATCACCACGGCGAACAGTCTGAACATGCCTCAGCCATTGATGGATAGAATGGAAATTATTCGCCTGTCTGGTTATACAGAAGACGAGAAAAAGGCAATTGCTTTCGAACACCTCATTCCACGCCAGATGAATGAACATGGGCTTACACAAGATGAGATTGAGGTTACTGAACAGGCTGTTATTGACATTATCAGATATTACACACGTGAGGCAGGAGTTCGTTCTCTTGAGCGTGAAATTGCTAAAATCGCCAGGAAGGCCATCACTCAAATTGTTAGCGATGACGCGACTAGCTTGAAAGTTGATGCGGAAGATTTAAGCGAATTTTTGGGAGTTAAGAAGTTTCGTTATGGCGAAATTGATGCAGAAGATCAGGTAGGTGTTGTCACTGGCTTGGCCTGGACAGAAGTTGGTGGTGAATTGCTTCAAGTTGAAGCTGTGAAGGTCCCAGGAAAGGGCAAGGTGTCTGCTACAGGAAAGCTGGGAGATGTGATGAAGGAATCTATACAGGCAGCTGAATTCTTCATTAAATCACGCGCAAATACGTATGGAATAGACCTGGTTAAAGCAGAGAAGACAGATATCCATGTGCATGTGCCAGAAGGAGGAACACCGAAAGATGGTCCATCTGCAGGTGTTGCTATGGTGACTTCTATAGTATCGGCGCAAACAGGCATTGCTGTTCGCAAAGATGTTGCCATGACAGGTGAAATTACCCTGCGTGGTCGTGTTCTGGCGATTGGCGGTCTGAAGGAGAAACTGCTGGCTGCTTTACGTGGTGGGATCAAAACTGTACTTATCCCAAAAGAAAATGAAAAAGATCTTGCTGAAGTTCCTGACAACGTCAAAGATGGTTTGGAAATTATTCCGATTTCAATTGTTGATGAGGCTCTTAATGTTGCATTGATCAGGTCTTTTGATGATCGCGATGATGAAGAACAAGTGCTATCTGACACGCCACTTGCACCAAGTAAAGTTGTTCAAGAAGACTTGATTGCACATTAAACGAAAAGACTTAAATTCTGTTAATTTTTCCCAGAATTCATGAGTTTTTTGTTGACCCCGTTAAGCCCGACAGATTAACATCTCCAAAGGCTGAATTTTCGGCTTTAACCATCTATCCAGAACAAAGGGGGCGTTCCCATGAATAAGAATGATTTGGTATCAGCAGTCGCAGCACATGCAAGTTTGTCAAAAGCGGACGCAGGGCGCGCTGTTGACGCAGTTTTCGCGTCTATTGAAGGGGCATTAACTTCAGGTGATGAAGTACGTATCGTTGGTTTTGGTTCTTTCTCTGTCGCACACCGCGCTGCCAGCACTGGTCGCAACCCGCGTACGGGTGAAGCGATCCAGATTGCTGCATCCAAGCAGCCTAAATTCAAGGCAGGTGCACCACTTAAAGCCTCTGTAAACAGCTAGATTATTTTCAGAATGTTGGTGACACGTGAGATATCATGCGTTGCCGATAGCGCTTATACTTAAGTTTGTGGGGTGGTTAGCTCAGCTGGGAGAGCAACTCGTTTACACCGAGTAGGTCGGGGGTTCGAGCCCCTCACCACCCACCATGAGAAAATGAATACAAAAAATAAAAGGACCTCTCTATCTATTAGGCGAGGTCTTTTTTATTTAAAGCCTCAGATAATTGAAATTTGGATATGTATCTGATTATATTTGAAGTCTACCCGCATAATGACCAGAAAGAGCGTTATTTTGAGCTGACGGCGCAATTACGAGAAACCTTTCATTAACAGCCAGGTTTTATTCATGTTGAACGATTTCAGAGCCTTGTGGATAAGGGTAAAATACTCAGTTTATCCTGTTGGGAATCTGATGACGCAATAGCGAATTGGCGTAATCATGCCGATCATATGCTTGTTCAGACTAAGGGTAAGCGCAGTGTATTCAAATCTTATCGATTAAGGGTTGCAGAAGTTGCTCGAGACTATGACTTTTCGAGCTCATCTGAACCAGCTTAAAACGCTGAGCGCTCAGTTGTAAAATTTATTTTTTCATTGTTACGCGAATGTTTTTGAAATTCGCGGGTGGTTCAATTAGACGTGTCTTATAGACCATCTCTTTTTGAGGTGAAATCAATGCGCCCGAAGCAGCCATTGGCCATTTCAATAATTGATTATTTGCATCATCAACAAGCTCGATTTCGAATAATTCTGGCCGCCCAGCTTCACCACCTATATTTGCAACGATAATCGTTATATCCAGCACTGGGCCAAGTTCACTTTTTACAATATTATAATTTGCAGCTTGCATTGAAAATTTGGCAGGCACGGGTAAGGAAGCTGTGTCAATGGTCTCTGATACATCAGAGATTGGTTGCTGGGAACGTGACTCATTTAGCACTTTATCTTCCATCGTTTCAGCATTTTCAGTAACCCCTGTTATATTTAGGTGCTTTATATATCCTTTGGCAATCTGCGCGATAACAAAGCTCGTCACACCTAATAATATTAAAATAAAAAGATATTTCAGCAGGCGGTTCAAACTGCTTTTTTTTTCACCTTGCCGCGACTTGCCTTTTACTCTTTTCTGAGATGATTTTTTATGTCTGGGGCCTTTATAAAGTTCGTCAGAGACAGCTTCCATTTTTTTTTGCAAACGTTTTATCGCCTGGTCAATTTCTTGATCAGCCGGCAGTGAGGCTATCATTTTCATATTCCTCATTTTGGTTTGCTGCATATTAATTTTTATATCTGCAATTGTTAGGCCATAACGCCTTTATCTGAAAACGTAAACGCCTTAAAGGTTATTATTTTAAGGTAAATATTATAAAGTGTGAAGTAAGAGTACCGATTAGATTTATTGATTTGCTTGTGCACCAAATGTTTTGTTAAGAAATCCGCATAACCCGTCGTTTATTAAGGCTTTGGGAAAAAAATGTTCAAATGAAAAAAGCGGTTTTTGACATCGCCAAAACTTTTGTTTTCTTAATCTGTGCATATACAACAGGGAATTGCGTACTCGCTCAGACAGTGAGCGCTGCCTCTACTTGCCCTAAACCCCCAACTTATATCCAAATTCACCATCAGTTTGATTGGTCGCCTACCGACCAGAAACGTCTTATGCATGATTTTGAGCTAAAATGTGGTTTACCGGAGGATGTTGAATGGCTGGTCAGGCTTACCGAAACAAGCTTAAAAGCACAGGGAATTCGAATTACAACAAGAAAATTGTCTATGGAAACTGAATTCGAGCAAGCTAAAATTGAGTTGGAAACAGACAGAGATGACGGTCAACCACGGTCTATTTTATTCCCAGTGAAATTTTTTGAGTTCGATAATAGTCTCCTTAGCCATGCCGAGATCACAGGAATTGTTCGTGAGGACGAAACGCTGGTATTGCGTTATGTACTAGATGAAAGCCGAATACGTGATCCAAACAGCCGAGTTGTGATTAAATGGTTACGTGACGGAAAGCAAATTGAAGGAGCGAACAAAAGGAGATACAAGCTGACATCTGATGATGTTGGCGGAGTAATAACCGCCTTAATATCCTTAAAGGATAGCCGGCATATTGTTTATGCGCATCGCAAAGTCACCCTTCCAACTAAGGTGGGCATGTTTATCAGTCCGCCAGAAGCCTGGGACCTGAAAATTGTGGGTGACGCGGTTGTTGGCAAGGTTGTCAACGCATCTTATGCGTACAACGATAGGAATAAAACAGATAGGGAAGAGAACAGTCGCTTTGTTTGGTTGCGTGACGGCTTTGTTATCAAAAAAGCGAAAGGACCATCCTATCAAATTGTGCCTCAGGATGCTGGAAAGCGAATTTCTGTTCGACTCACACCAAGAAATGTAAGGAACGAAATTGGCCAAACTGTTGCTGCAGAAATGGAGCAAATTGTTGAAGATGAACTTGTGACTTTACGACCAGACATATTAGCTGGAGTTGAAAATAAAGGTAGAGAAATGGACTTATTTAGAACACTAAAAGTTTCTAAGAAGGTCTTTTCTGAATTTGATGAATTCCAGTTAGCTTCAAAAAAAATTGCCAAGCCAAGTTCAAAAGAAACATCTGATATTTACTTAATGCCTGAATTATCCATTCACCATGGTTCCACAAGAAAAATAACTGATCTTGTATTCTATCCAAATGATCCATTCACAAAGTCGTATTCAGAAAACATCAAGCATGAGTATTTTGGGAACGATATTTCATTTCAAACAATAGAAACTCTCTTGGAGAGATTGAATTTAGAATTAAGAAACGCAAACTATAACTCCATTGAAGCTTACTTGCCGGAGCAAGTTGTTGATGCAGGGATTTTGCGAATTCAATTCAGAAAATTTTCAGAGAAGGTTGACGGTACTCAAGAAAAAATCAATAAAGACATATCAAGTTATAGTATCCCATTAATTTGGTTGGGTTTGGCCTGCTGTTTGTGAAAAAATATATGAAAATTTCGAAGCAACTTAGGATCGAATCTACCTAAATTTGGCCTGTATATAATGAGAGCAAAAAAAAAATTATTGGATTCTTTAGACCATCTTATTATTGAATTGGCCTGGTCTGATAAGGTCAGTTTTGAATCTATTGAGCAACAAACTGGCAAGAATGAAAAACAGGTAATTGAACTCATGCGGAAGAATTTAAAACCATCATCTTTCAAACTTTGGCGCACTCGTGTAAATGGGCGCAGGAAGAAGCATGAAAAACGTTTACAACCAACTGGAATAGCGTAAGGGAAAAATTTCTAGCAGTGCTGATTTAATTCGAAACTTAGAAACTCGTTTTTGCTTAATGCTTTACAGTCCTGCTTGGTGGCAGTATTCCAAAGACTAAATTCAAAAGTAGTTTGATTTTTTGATATCTTGCTGAATTTGGGGGTGTAGCTCAGTTGGTTAGAGCGCCGGCCTGTCACGCTAGAGGCTGCGGATCTAAGTCGAAATCCTGCCGCTAGCCGTTAGTCAAATTAATATAGATGTTAATTTATCTTTGTAGTAGTTGCTCGAGGGAACTTTTTCTTCACAAACAGTTTTGTTTTGAGTCGTTCCACAATATCGCACGGTCACAGACGTACTTGGAGCGCTGGCACAACATATGCATTAAATAATAAGCGTTAATATAAAGTTTTGATGCATTGCAGAGAAAGCAAAACATTATCTTATGGAATTAACTATCGAGAAAGCTCTGCAACTAGGTGTCACTGCTCATAAAGAAGGAAGGTTTCAAGAGGCAGAGCGGCTATATAGAGCCATATTACAAACTAAGCCAGAGCACCCTGATGCGAACTATAATCTTGGTTTATTAGCAATTAATGTTAATAGGCCAGATGCAGCGCTGCCTCTATTAAAAAATGCGCTCCATTTGAATCCAAAAATGGAAAAGTTTTGGATCAGTTACATAGATGCCCTTATAAAAGATAAACAATATAGTAATGCCAAGAAAGCCATCAAAAATGCTAGAAAACACGGAGTTAATAAGAAATTATTGAACTCTTTAAAGGAACAAATTCCACTCAAAACCGAAAATCATAAGATTTTAGATTTATCGCCTCCTCAAGAACTCGTTGACAGCCTTCTAGTGCACTATCAACAGGGGCAACTGCTTGATACCGAGAGGATAGCGGTATCCCTCACCAAACAATTTCCTAAATATCAACTTGGCTGGAAAGTGCTTGGAGCAGCAATGAAGCAGGCAGGCAAAACAAGTGCTTCATTAGTACCTAGCCAAAAATCTGTTCAATTAGCGCCTGAAGATGCCGAAGCCCACAACAACTTGGGTGTTACGCTCCAAGAGCTAGGAAAATTAGATGAAGCCGAAGCAAGTTACAACAGAGCAATATGCTTGAAGTCTGAGTATTTTGAGGCCCATTTCAATTTGGCCATTACGCTCCATGAACTAGGAAGGCTTGAAAAAGCTGAAAGAAGTTATGCACAATCAATAGCGTTAAGGCCTAAATATGTTGAAGCTCACTATAATTTAGCCAATAACCTCAAAAAACAGGGAAAATTGGACGAAGCTGAGGCAAGCTATAAACAAACAATTGTTTTAAAACCTGACCACATCGAAGCTCACAATAATTTGGGTGTCACGCTTCAAGAATTAGGAAAATTGGACGAAGCTCAGGCAAGTTTTAAGCAGGCAATAGCATTGCAACCTAAATTTTTCGAAGCCTTCTATAACTTAGGTAACTCACTGAAACTACAAGGAAAGCTTGAAGAAGCTGTGGCAAGTCATAAACAATCAATAGCAATTAATCCGGATTGTGTTGAAGCCCATTATAATTTAGGTGACGCGCTCAGGGCACAGGGAAAATTGGACGAAGCTCAGGCAAGCTATAAACAAACAATTATTTTAAAACCTGACCATATTGAAGCTCACAATAATCTGGGTGTCACGCTTCAAGAATTAGGAAAATTAGAAGAAGCTGTGGCAAGCTATTTAGAGGCGATAGAGTTGGATTCAAATTTTTTAGATGCCTATATTAACCTTGGTCAAGCCCTAAAAAACCAAAGGTTTAAGTCATCAAACCGGAAGCTGTATGCGCCACTATTGCATCTATTAACTAGAGGAAATTATGTTCGCCCTGAAGACCTGGCTGACTGTATTTTAAGTTTGCTTAAGTGTGATCTTCCATTCAAAGATTTATTTCGTAGAAAAAATCTTGTTACGACCTTCACAGATTTGACTTCTATTATAGGCAGCTTGAATGATTGCCCTCTTCTTCATCATCTGATGCGCACATGTCTGTTGCCTGACCTGCAGTTTGAGAAGTTTTTCCTGACTATAAGAAACTTCCTTCTTATGAATTTGGAATTAGTCGAGGTGTCTTCTGAAATCGTCTATTTTTTATCTTCACTTTCTATTCATTGTTTTAACAATGAATATGTTTACGTTGAAGTTGATGAGGAGAGCCAGTTAGTTGAAGCATTAGAAGCGGATATTTCGGAAACCATAGCGCATTCAGGGCAGATGGAAATTATCAAGGTTTTGTGTTTTGCATCCTATCGTCCGCTTCACCAATATGATTGGTGTAAAAACCTAAAAGTGCTTGATCACTTGGAGGAAGTTAAGAAAAGACTGATTGAAGAACCCCTTGCCGAAAAATCAATAGCAAAAAAAGTTGCTAGTTTAGGAAATATTTCAGACATTGTTTCTTGCAAAGTGAGGGATCAGTATGAAAAAAACCCATATCCAAGGTGGGTAAAACTATTTATCCCCGCAAAGATGAAATCAATATCTGCAGTGGTTGAAGAATTAAATCTTCGTCTGCAATCAAACACTATTAAACTCGCTTCCTCTCCCGATATACTCATTGCTGGTTGCGGTACAGGACAGCATTCAATAACAACTGCCTCTCGCTTTTTTGGATGTAAGGTAACTGCAGTAGATTTAAGCAGTAGGAGCCTTGCTTATGCTCAGAGGAAAACAGATGAATTATGTTTAAAAAACATAAAATATTTGCAAGCAGACATTTTGAATCTTGACCAGCTCAACCAGGATTTTGATATAATTGAAAGTTCAGGTGTACTCCATCACATGGATGAACCTCTAATTGGATGGAAAGGTCTCACAGATATTTTGAAGCCTGGTGGCTTGATGAATATAGGTTTGTATAGTCAATTAGCTCGTCAGCATGTTGAGAGGGTAAGAACACAAATTAAATCGGCAAAAATAGGTATTACAGAAACTGAAATTAGAGGATATAGGCAGTTACTGGCTGTATCACAAGACATAGATCATAAATTGATAACTCAATCTACCAATTTTTACAGCCTTAGTATGTTGCGAGACTTATTATTTCATGTTCAAGAGCATCAATTCACCCTTCCGCGAATAAAAGATTATCTTGACGAGCTGGGACTTAGCTTCTGTGGATTTGAAAATAAATATATCATCTCAAGCTTTAGACAGTTTCATGGGAGAAAAGCTGATATCTATGATTTGACACTCTGGGATCAGTATGAAAAAAACAATCCACAGGCTTTTGCAGGGATGTATCAATTCTGGTGTCAAAAGGTTTAGAAATAAATATTCATTGTCGATCTTATACATAGAAACAGTTAAACATTGGCACATTCGTGTGAATGGACGAAAGAAGAAGCATCAAAAGCATAAGTAACAATTGGCAATGAATAAGCAAAGGTATTTAGGCAATACTCATTAATATCCAAACTTAGAGGCGCTTTCCGCTTAACACTTGACAGTCTTGCTTGGTAGCAGTATTTCAAAGATCCTGTTCGGAGAAGGCTTTACCAAGCGCCTCTGAATTTGGGGGTGTAGCTCAGTTGGTTAGAGCGCCGGCCTGTCACGCCGGAGGCCGCGGGTTCGAGTCCCGTCACTCCCGCCACGCAAGTCGTTGAAATCTTTGGGTTTAGACGGCTTTTTTTGTGTCTGGATCACAAGAAATTTAAGGCGGGCGCGGGATTGGCCCGTAATTATTTCCAAAAATCGTACAAAAGTGACGGGATCAGCCCTTGAACTCAAACATTCAACCATTGGACAAACTTAAAGCATCAGTTAAAATATAGAGCCAAAATTGTGGAGGGAGATATGGAGGCACTTTCAGCGTCGGACGTAGCGGGTTTGTCACTCGAGGAAATTTCTCAAATTTCGGCTGCCGATATTTCTAGTTTATCACCAGAAGCAATGGCGGGTTTTACTGCTGAAGGAATGGCAGCCTTGTCGCCCGATACCTTTCAATTTGTAACTTCTGATCAGATATCAAATATAACAATGGATGCAATGGCGGGTGTTACTAAAGCACAGATCACTATGCTCG
>MDTD01168355.1_pt1 | contig 14335 bp, 13 predicted proteins | sample 811221 | NCBI WGS metagenome assembly MDTD01 (sample SAMN05326646, study PRJNA326480) | marine metagenome | isolation source: seawater | place: Pacific Ocean: South West | collected 2011
CCGCCGGGGTGACGCCGCTCGGCGCCGTCGCCGACCTCGATCCCGCCCGGGACCGGGTCGAGATCAGCGGCTACGTGCTGCCGCTGGAGCTGCCGGCGGGCGCAGGCATCGTCCTGGCGTCGCGGATCGCCCGGGTCGGCATCGCCGGCACCAGCGACCCGCAAGAGACCCTGAGCGGTCTCGTCGACGCCAGCGGGCCCGGCGGGTTCCGCCTGGTGAACGCCGACCGCGGCGCGGTGACCGTGCGCTTCGATGCCGGCGCCCTGGCCGACGACGCCCCGCTGGACGACCCGGCGGGAACCACCCTGACCGAAGGCGCCCAGGTGCGCGTCACCGGCCAGCTCGCCGGCGGCACGCTGGACGCGGTGTCCAGGATCGAATCCACCCTCGGCGCCCTCGCGCCCGCAGACGGCGACGAGCCCGTCGCCGCCGACATCGAAGGTCCCGTGGCCGAGCCGCCGGACGGCGGCCGTTTCCGGGTGGCCGCCCAGACGGTTTCCTTCGACGGCGCCACGACCTTCGTCGGCGGCGACCCCACGGATCTGACCCGCGGCCGCCGCGTGCGGATCGAAGGCGTGCTGGGTGCGGCCGTGGACGGCGTGCGGGTGCTCTCCGCGGAGACCGTCCGCGTCGACGACGACAGCGAGGTCGGCCTGATCGACACGCTCACCGCCGACGTGTCCCAGCCCGGGGCCGGCGGCAACCGGACCCTGCAGACCCGCACCGGCCCGACCGTCCTGGTCCGGCCGGGCACGCTGCTCAGCGACCACAGCGGCGACGCCGGCAGCGGCCGGCTGCCCGTGGCCGCCCTGCGCGACGGCGACACCGTGCGCGTCGACGGGGTGTTCGACGGCGACGGCCGGCTGGTCGCGCTGGCGCTCGCCCGGGTGGACGACCGGAACTGCCAGCTCGAAGCGCGGGTGCTGCGCTCGGTGGTCAGCGGCAGCGACCGCCACTACACTATCGACGGCCGCCCGGGGCTCGTGGTCGCCCAGACGGGAGACACCTCCGAGCGGGTCGCGGACGGCGCCGACGGCGAGTTCGAGGCGGCCGATCCCGGCGACTGCAGCATCCGGCCGACCGGCGACGACGCCGACGGCAATCCCGTCGACGCCGGATTCCTGGCCGGCGAAGTCGGCCCGCTGGACCCGCTGGACGACTGAAACCGCCCCTCCCCGGAGTGTGACGACCGCCACGTCCTGAGTGGCGGCCGCTTGCCGGCCCGACGGCGCCCGGCGACCATGACGCGGAAGTTTCGCCAGGACGGCGCCGATCTGCGGTGGCCGGACCAACCCGGACGTTGAACCATGCCGGCCCGATCGACACCAGACAGACCCGCTCCAGGGAACGCGTCAGCGGTCGCGCTGGCCATTCTGCTGAGCCTGCTCGCCGGCTGCGACCAGGCGGATTTCGCCTTCACCACCGGCCGTTCCGGCGAGCGATTCACGCTGCCCGAGGTGCCGCCCGAGACCCGGGCGGCGGCCTGCCTGGAGACCCTGGCGACGGACGACGCCGCCGTCGTGCCGGCGACCGCCGCCGCCCGCCAGGTCGCCGACCTCGGACCGCTGTCCGAGCACGCCTTCCGCAAGCGGGAGCGCCAGCGTCAGCGCGCCTGGGACCAGGCCTACTGCCGGCGCCAGGCGGAATGCCGGTTCCTCGCGTTCCCCGAGGCCTCCGCCGCCGACCTCGACCACAGCGTCGAGCTGTGCCTGAATCACCGGGCCCAGCGCCGGGTGGCCATGGGGTTGTAGGCCATCGGGCCATAGGGTTGGAGGCCCTGGGGCTGTAGAATGGCCGGCATGATCGACGACTACGCACCCGAAGCGCCGAGCCCGGAGGACCTGGCAACCACCAGCGGCGCCGTGCTGCTGGATTTCGGCACCAACTGGTGCGGCCACTGCCAGGCGGCGCGGCCGCGCATCGAGGCCGCCCTGGCCGGTCATCCGGACGTCCGCCACATCGCGGTGGAGGACGGCAAGGGGCGTCCGCTCGGCCGCAGCTTCGGGGTCAAGCTCTGGCCGACGCTGGTGTTTCTGCGGGACGGCTACGAGGTCCAGCGTCTGGTGCGCCCCCAGGACGTCGGCGAGATCCGCGACGCCCTCGACGCGCTGTAGCGGCGCAGGCCGCCTCAGGCGTCGATCAGCACCCACACCCCCAGGGCGACGAACAGACCCGCGGCCACGTAGCGGATCACCGCCAGCGGCAGCCGGTCGGCGTTCAGGTGCCCGATCAGCACCACCGGCACGTTGGCGGCCAGCATCCCCAGGGTCGTGCCCACCACCACCAGCCAGACCGGCTCGAACTCCGCGGCGAGCACCACCGTGGCGATCTGGGTCTTGTCGCCGATCTCCACCAGAAAAAACGCGATCAGTGTCGTCAGGAAGGCCCCGTAGGGATAGCGGGCCGCGGCGTCGTCCTCCTTGTCGGGGACCAGGATCCACAGGCCCATGACGATGAACGCGCCGGCGATGAGCCAGTGCTGCCACTGGGGTGTCAGCAGCTCGGCCAGCCAGGCGCCGATCTCCGCGGCAATGCCGTGGTTGGCCAGCGTCGCCACCAGGATGCCCGCGATGATCGGCCAGGGCTTGCGGAACCGCGCGGCCAGAAAGAGAGCCAGGAGCTGGGTCTTGTCGCCGATCTCGGCGAGCGCCACCGAGACGGTGGAGATGAAGAGGGTTTCCACGGATTCCGGATCCTCGGGGGCGGGAGTGTGAGCACCGATGACACGCGCCCCCGTCCCGCCCCGGTCCGGAGTCGTCGTGTCAAAGGTCTCGCCAGACCCGAGGCCGTGCACGCCATGACCCATGCGGGCCAAATGTGTTGACGGGCACCCTCCGCGCGCGCGGAGGCGGCTACTCCCCTAAGACGGCGCCATGATAACGACGCCCCCGATCGGCGGCAAACGCCGCGGGCCCGTATTTGCCTGGCCCGGCGGCCCGCCGCATGATGCGCCGGAGCAACCGGAGGAGCCGTCCCGATGGGTCAGTCTCGATCGCCACGAACCCACCCGGACGTCGTCCCCCAGCGGCGCCGGCGCCTCGGCGCGGCGGCCGGCTGCCTGCTGGCCCTGCTGTCGAGCCAGGCCGCCGTCCCGGCCGCTCCGCCCGGGGCGACCGGCGGCTTCGAGGTCGCCGAGGCCACCATCGACGACGTGCACCGGGCCATTGCCTCCGGCCGGGCCACCTGCGAGCAGGTCGTCCAGGCCTACCTCACGCGCATCGAGACCTACGACCGTGCCAGCGGGTTGAACGCCGTGACCGTGGTGAACCCGCGGGCCCTCGAGCGGGCCCGAGCCATCGACCGGCGGCTCGCGGCCGGCGAGCCGGTGGGCGAGCTGTACTGCATCACCGTGCTGGTGAAGGACAACTTCGACACCCACGACCTGCCCACGACCGGCGGCTCCGTGGCGATGCTCGACAGCCGCCCGCCTGACGACGCCTTCATGGTGCGCAGGCTTCGGGAAGCCGACGCCATCGTCATCGCCAAGACCAACATGGCCGAGTGGGCCTTCAGCCCGCGCCAGACCCGCAGCTCCTCCTACGGCATCACCGCCAACGCCTACGCTCTCGACCGGGTTCCGGCGGGCTCGTCCGGCGGCACGGCCTCGGCGGTGGCGGCCAGCTTCGGCACGGTGGGCCTCGGCACCGACACCGGCAACTCCATCCGCGGGCCCGCGTCGCACCTCGCGCTGTTCGGCATCCGCTCGACGCTCGGACTCACCAGCCGGGACGGGGTCATTCCGCTGGTGCTCGACAGGGACGTGGCCGGGCCGCTGACCCGCACCGTGGCCGACGGCGCCCGGGTGTTCGAGGTGGTGGCGGGGTACGATCCCGCGGACCCGATGACCGAGCTCGGCCGGGACCGGCATCCGCCCGGCTATCGCGCCGCGCTGCGGGCCGACGGGCTCCACGGGCTGCGGATCGGCGTGCTGCGCGCGCTGGCGCGCCCGGAGGACGCCGACCCGGAGATCCTCGCGCTGTTCGACGCCGCGCTGGAGGATCTGCGCCGCGGCGGCGCCGCGCTGGTGGATCCCTTCGTGATACCGGCGCTGGCCGATCACCTGGCCGCCGACAACTTCTGCCCGCGGTTCCGCTACGACCTGGGCGGCTACCTGGAGAGCCTCGGCGACGGGGCGCCGTTCGACGACGTCATGGTGGCCTTCGAGCGCGGCCAGCACGCCGACTACGTGGCCGACCGCCTGGCGTTCTTCGGCGGCTATCCGGCGGACGTTCCGCCGGAGCGCTGGAACCCGCCGTGCCCGGCGTTTCCGCACCACCCGGGGCGCCGGGCGTACCTGGACGGGGTGATCGAGGCCATGGACGCCGCCGGCGTCGACGCCGTCGTCCACCCGACGTGGACCCATCCTCCCGCGCCGCTGGCCAGTGCCGTCGCGGACTACCGCGGCGACAACTCCCAGCTCGTCGCCCCGGCCACCGGTCTGCCGGCGGCCACGGTACCCATGGGATTCCGGGGCGGCGCGCTGCCCGCCGGGCTGCAGATCCTCGCCCGCCCCTACGCCGAGCCCATGATCTTCCGGATCGCCTACGCCTACGAGCAGGCGACCCGCCACCGGCGCGCTCCCGCCGCCTTCCCGCCGCTCGCCGACCCGTGATCGGCGCCCGGCGGCCCGGTCAGTGCGCCCCGGCGGCGTGGCGACCGGCGCAGCACCCGTCGCCGGCGGTTTCCGGGCCGGCGTTCCCGGCAACCGCGGATGCCCCGGGCCCGCAGGAGCCGGAGGCGGCGGCCAGCTTCAGCTCAGCCCGGGCGAGACGGGTGACGTGAAGCGCCGCGCTCAGGTTCAGCGCGGCGATGCCCGCGGCCACCGCCAGGTCCGGCCAGCGTGAGCCCGAGGCGACGACCCCGCCCGCCGCGGCGATGACCGCCAGGTTGGCGATGGCGTCGTTGCGGCTGCACAGCCAGATGGAGGTGCGGTTGCTGTCGCCGTCGCGGAAGCTGAACAGCAGCGCCGCCACCGCCACGTTGACCGCCAGGGCCAGCATGCCGATGCCGCCCATCACCGCCGCGTCGGGATCGCTGCCGGCCACCGCCCGGTAGACGGCGCTGCCGAGCACCCACAGGCCGAAGGCGGCCATGGTCGCGCCCTTGAACAGGGACGCCCGGGCGCGGCTGGCGAGCGCCCCGCCGACCACGAACAGACTGATCGCGTAATTCGCCGAGTCACTGAAGAAATCCAGCGCGTCGGCCTGCAGCGACATGGAGTCGCCGATGGCGCTGGCCACCGCCTCGACCAGGAACATGGCGAAATTGGCGGCCAGCGCGATCCACAGCACGCGCCGGAAGCGGCGGTCCGTGACGTCGCCTGCGTCCGCCGCGCAATCCGTACAGCCGGCCATCAGGCGTCTCCCTCCAGCTCGTCGCGGGGCTCGGTGACGTGCGCCACCATGTCCTCGATCACGCACTGCACGTGCTGGTCCCGGGGCGAATAGAAGATCTGCCGGCCGCGCCGCTCGGCCCGCACCAGCCGGGCCGCCCGCAGCAGCCGCAGGTGGTGACTGACCAGCGACGGGGAGGCGCCCACCCGGGCGGCGATGTCGCCGACGCTGGCGGGCGCGGCGAGACAGCTCAGGACGATGCGCAGGCGGGTACCGTCGCCCAGCAGGCGGAACAGGTCGGCGAGCTCGGCGACCCGCTCTTCCGCGAGACGGCGCTCCGGCGCCTCCAGGTGTTCGATCTCGGCCATGATAACAACCAACGTATGAACAGGTGTTCATACGATAGTCGGGACGGCCGCCCCGCGCAACCCCATCGGTCACGGGTTCCCCGATCACGCTTCCGCGGCGGGTTCCGGGGCGCGTCGATCCGGCGCACGACAACCTGGCGCACAACAATCCGGCGAAGGGCGATCCGGCGAAGGGCGATCCGGCGAAGGGCGATCCGGCGAAGGGCGATCCACCGCTCGGCAACACCGCCCACCCTACTGTAGCCAATGAGAATGGTTCGCATTATTATTCGGTTTATCAAATCGAGCGCCGGCCGCGCCCGCGAGCCGGCCAGGCGGTTCGACCGCCACCGGGTCCGATCAATCTGTCGAGGAGCACAACCATGCCACCGTCCCGCTACCTGGGCGCCGCCGCCGTCGCCGCCCTGCTGTCGTCCGTCGTCAACGCCCAGGCCGGCCCCATCGAAGAGATCGTGGTCACCGCCGACGGCTCTCAGGTGACGCTCCCCGACCCCTACGCGGGCGGCCAGGTGGCCCGGGGCGGCCGCTTCGGACTGCTGGGCAACCTCGACATGATGGACGTGCCGTTCACCGCCACGGCCTACACCGAGCAGCTCATGCGGGATCAGCAGTCCCGCAGCGTCGCCGACGTGCTGCAGAACGACCCGGTGGTGCGGGTGGCCAAGGGCTTCGGCAACTTCCAGGAGCTCTACGTCATCCGCGGCTTTCCGGTGTTCTCCGACGACATGACCTACAACGGCCTGTACGGCATCCTGCCCCGCCAGTACGTGGCGGCGGAACTGCTCGAACGCGTCGAGGTGTTCCGCGGCGCCAACTCCTTCCTGAACGGCGCCGCCCCGGGCGGCAGCGGCGTGGGCGGCGCGTTCAATCTGGTTCCGAAGCGCGCCCCGGCCGAGCCGCTGACCCGGCTGACCGTCGGTTTCGAGAGCGACGCGCTGCCGCACGCCGCGCTGGACGCCGGACGCCGGTTCGGCGCCGCCGACGCCGTGGGCGTGCGGGTCAATCTGCTGCATCGCGACGGCGAGACCGCCGTCGACGGACAGGACCGGACCCTGACGGCCGCCGCCCTCGGCACCGACTACCAGGGCGAGCGGCTGCGCCTGGCCGCCGACGTCGGGTACCAGGACCACCGCATCGACGCGCCGCGGCCGAGCGTCACACCCCTCGGCGAGATACCCGATCCCGCGGACGCCGACGCCAACTTCGCCCAGCCGTGGACCTACACGGACGAGGAGCAGCTGTTCGGCGTGGTGCGCGCCGAGTACGACCTGAGCCCCAGCGTCACCGTCTGGGCCGCCGCGGGCGGCCGCAGCGGCGAGGAGCGCAACCTGCTGAGCAACCCCAGCGCCTTCGCCGACGGCTCGACCACCGCCTACCGGTTCGACAACGCCCGCGAGGACACGATCTTCTCGGCCGACGCCGGCCTGCGCGGCGACTTCCGGACCGGCGCCGTCGGCCACACGGTCACCCTGTCGGCCTCCACCATCTCCATCGAGTCGGACAACGCCTACGCCTTCTCGAGCTTCGCGGGCTTCGCCGGCGACCTCTACGACCCCAAGGACGTCACCGCGCCGGCGCCGGACTTCTTCGTCGGCGGCGACCTGTCCGCGCCCGGCAAGACCGAGGACGTCCGCAACCGCAGCCTGGCGCTGGCCGACATGGTGTCGCTGCTCGACGACCGTCTGCTGCTGACCCTGGGCCTGCGCTACCAGGAGATCGACACCAGGACCTACGACTACGACAGCGGGGCGGAACTGTCCCGCTACGACGAGAGCCGGGTCACGCCGGTGGCCGGCGCGGTGCTGCGCTTCGGCGAACGGTGGTCGGTCTACGGCAACTACGCCGAGGGGCTGGTGCCCGGCGAGACGGCGCCCGCTGCCAGCGGCGGGGTGCCCATCGTCAACGCCGGCGAGACCTTCGATCCCTACCAGGCCGAGCAGTACGAGCTCGGCGTCAAGTTCGACGGCGGCAGCCTGGGCGCTTCGGCCGCGCTGTTCAGCCTGAGCCGGCCGAGCAGCCTGGTGGAGAACAACGTGTTCAGCGCCGATGGCGAGCAGCGCAACCGCGGCCTGGAGCTGAGCGCCTTCGGCGAGCCGCTGGCCGGATTCCGGGTGCTGGGCGGGCTCACCTGGCTCGACGCCGAGCTCACCGCGACCCAGGGCGGCGTCAACCAGGGCAACGACGCCGTGGGCGTACCGGAGCTGCAGGCGAGCGTGAACCTGGAATGGGACCTGCCCGCCGTGCCCGGCCTGACCGTCGACGGCCGTCTGGTCCACACCGGCGAGCAGTACGCCGACGCCGCCAACACGGTGCGCGTGGACGACTGGACCCGGCTGGACGTCGGCGTGCGCTACGCCACCCGCCTGTTCGACCGCGCCGCCACCCTGCGGGCCCGGCTCGAAAACGTCACCGGCGAGGACTACTGGGCCTCGGTGGGCGGCTTTCCGGGCTCCAACTACCTGGTCCTCGGCACGCCCCGGACCCTGCTCCTGTCCGCCACCGTGGATTTCTGAGCGATGTCCGTGCTGCACCTGACCGCCGCCGTGCTCGCCGCCACCGCCGGCGTCGCGCTGCTTCACGGCGCCTGGCGCCGGCGCCTGCCGCGCGCCTGGCTGCCGGTGCCCGCGGGCTGGACCCTGCTGGGCGCCTCCGCCTGGTTCTGGGTGGCCGGCGCCGGCGCCGAGTTCGGCGTCACCCTGGCGCTGCTCGCCACCTCGCTGGTGGCCTGGCTGTTCGTCTGGCAGGACCGGCAGCGGCGCGAGCGGCGCGGCCGCCAGGACACGGCGCCCAAGGTGGCCGACGGCCGCAGCCTGGCGGAGCACGCGCTGCTGTTCGTGCTGGTCGTGCCCCTCGCCGCCGTCGCCTCGGCGCTGGTGTCGACGGCCCTGTCGCTGGCTCTGCCGGTGTCCGAGGTAAACGCCATGGTGATCGTGCTGGCGGTGATGCCGGTGCTCTGGGGCGCCGCCGCCTGGTGGTCGGTGGCGGACCCGCGACCGCTGCGTCCCGCCGCGGCCCTGACGATCGGCGCCCTGGCCGGCGCCGTCATCATCCACGTCTGAGGGAGGGAGCGGATCATGAAGCTCGGTTTGAGCCCCACGCTGGTGAAGCAGTCGCTGGCCAGCCACTCCTGGGTGGGCGTCCTGGTCGGGGCGCTGATGTATCTGGTCTGCCTGTCCGGCACCCTGGCCGTGTTCTACCCGGAGTTCGAGCGCTGGGAGCAGCCCGACGTCCGCGAGTCCACGGATTTCGATCCCGCGGCGGTCGAAGCCGCCTACCGGGACATCGTCGCCGGCGGTGAGCCGGTGACCCACCACATGTTTGTGTCGCTGCCGACGCCCGAGATGCCGCGCACGTCCATTTCCTCCGAGAATCGCGGCTGGTTCCTCCACCCGGACGGCCGCCTCGGTCCGGAGGTGGGTCACGACTGGACCCACATGCTGATCAACCTGCACCTGTACCTGCACCTGCCGAGCACCTTCGGCATGGTGGTGGTCAGCGCGCTGGGCGCGCTGCTGTGCGGGCTCGTCATCTCCGGGTTCCTCGCCCACCCGCGGCTGTTCAAGGATGCGTTCCTGCTGAGGCTCGGCGGCTCACGCCACCTGGAGCAGGCGGACATCCACAACCGGCTCAGCGTCTGGGGCGCGCCGTTTCATATGATGATCGGCATCACTGGCGCCTACTTCGGTCTGGCGGCGCTGATGTCGCTGGTGCTGGCCAGCGCCTACTTCGACGGCGACACCGACGCGCTGTCCGCGGCCGCCTTCGGCGCCGAGCCGGCGCTGAACCAGGCGCCGCGCGCGCCGGCCATCGCCCGGGCCATCGAGGAGACCCGGCGCGTCGCGCCCGAGGCGCGGCCGTTCTACGTCACCATCGAGGACGCGGACGTCCCCGAGGAACAGTACATGATCGTCGGCGCCCGCCACGCCGGCCGGCTGATCTGGGCGGAGCAGTACCGTTTCGACGCCGCCGGCAACTACCTCGGCAAGGTCGGGTTCTCGGATGGCGAGGCCGGCCGGCAGGCGATCTTCTCGGTCTACCGGCTGCACTTCGGTCACTTCGGCGGGCTGGGGGTGAAGCTGCTCTATCTGGTGCTCGGCCTGGCGCTCACCGTGGTGTCGGTCACCGGCATCAACGTCTGGCTGGCGCGCCGGCGCGGCCGGGACCGGCTGAACGATCTGTGGGCGGGATTCGTCTGGGGCGCGCCGCCGGCTCTCGGCCTCACCGCCATCGCCCAGGTGCTGCTCGGCATCCCCTCCACCGCCGTGTTCTGGATCGCGCTCGCGCTGGCCATGGCCTGGGCCGTCACGATCCGTGACGAGACGGCGGCCGGCCGCCGCCTGCAGGGTCTGACCGCCGCGATTCTGCTGCTGCTGGTCGCCGGCTATGCCCTGCGTTTCGGGGCGGACGCCCTGGGCAGCGTGCCGCTGGCCGTCAATGCAGCCCTGGCGGCTGCCGCCGTCGTGTTCGCCTGGGCCGCCGGCCGCGGCCGGGAGCGTCCCGCGGCGGCCGCGCAGCCGACCCGCTGACGCCTCCGCCCGGCGCTGTTGATCGCGCGCCCCTTTGCGGGTGTACTGGGCCGCACCGGCCGGACGCCGGCGCGGCTCACAGGGAGGACGGCGTGACATCCAGACATCGATTGGGCGCGGCGATGATCGCCCTGACGCTCGCCGCCGGCGGCCCGGCGGCTGCCGCCTCGGCCGGGGCCGCCGAGCCCCCGGCGGCGCCGGGGCACAGCGATCTGCGCGCCACCGTCATGGCCGCAGAGCGTGCCTTCGCGGCGACCCTGGCGAACCGGGATCATGCCGCCTTCACGGCCATGATCGACGACGAGGCGGTGTTCTTCGACGGCACCGTTCCGCTGCGTGGCCGTGCCGCCGTCGCCGCCGCCTGGGCCGGATACTTCGAGGGGCCGGACGCGCCCTTCTCCTGGGCGCCCGACCAGGCCGAAGTGCTGGCGTCCGGGACCCTGGCGCTGACCACCGGCCCGGTGTTCGACGCCGGCGGCAACGTCATCGCCCGGTTCCAGTCCATCTGGCGGCGCGAGCCGTCCGGCGCCTGGCGGGTCGTTTTCGACCGCGGCCACCCGGTCTGCGATCCGACGTCCCGGCCGAACCCACCGGGAGGCGGATGACATGCTGCCGCCCCCCGCACACGACGCCGCCGAAGCCCTCGACCAGATCCGCGAGCACGGCCTCGCGCTGATCCCCGGCCAGCTCTCCGCCGGGGACCTGCGGGCGGCCAGGGACGCGACCTACGGCGCCGCCGACGAGGACCGGCGCCTCGGCCGGGAGGCGGACCGGTTCGGCCTGGACTACGGCGAGGGCAACGTCCGGGTGTGGAACATCCTCAACCGCGCTCCCGTATTCCGCGACCTGGTGCAGCGCCCGGTGGTGCTCGAACTGCTCCGCGCCGTCGTCGGCTGGCCCGCCCTGCTGGGCAACATCTCCGCCAACATCGCCGAGCCCGGCAGCGGCGGCGGCATGCTCCATGCCGATCAGATCTTCGTGCCGAAGCCCTGGCCGCCCGAGCCCCAGGGCATGAACTTCGCCTGGCTGCTCGACGACTTCACCGCCGACAACGGCGCCACCGAGGTGGTCCCCGGCAGCCATCTGGCCGGCGACGACGCCGACCCCGAGGCCCTGGCGGCACGGGCCGTGCCGGTGATCGCCCCTGCCGGCACGCTCATGGTGTTCGAGAGCCGGCTGTGGCACCGCACCGGCTGCAACCGCTCCGGCGCCCCCCGGGCGGCCCTGTTCGGCTGGTACACCCGGCCGATCTACCGGACCCAGGAGAACTGGTTCCTGTCTCTGGACGACGACGTCGTGGCGGACGCTTCGGACGAGCTGCTGGTGCTGCTGGGCTACCGCACCCAGGGCCTGGGGCTGGTGTACGGCCGCTCGCCACGCTGACCGGCAGCGCCGGGCGGGCGCTGCCCACCGGCATCGGCCAGGCCGGTTGTGAAACGCTTGTCTCACTTTCTGCCTAGTGATACGTTGGTCTCAGTTCACGCGACCCCGGGTGGGAGAGGCTCGACCTGGCAACCACGGACGCAGACAACGTCGACGGCCGCACGCGCCGCCGGCTCGAGAACGGCGCGCGGATCTTCGACGCCGCCATGGAGCTGCTGGCGCGGCGCAGCTACGACGACATTTCCGTCGAGGAAATCTGCGCCGCCGCCGGTGTCGGCCGCGCCACCTTCTTCCGGGTCTACCAGACCAAGGCCGACCTGCTGCTGGAGTTCAACCGGCGCCTGGCCGAGCGCGTGCAGGCGCGGCTGGAGGCCGGCCGGCCGGAGCGCGTCGCCGACGCCCTGCGCCTGGTGGGCGAGGAGATCGCCGATACCTGGACCCAGACCGTGCCGGGCGCGGCGTCGCTGGCCATCGACTTCATCCAGTCGGCGGGCGGGCGCAGGCTGCACGCCGGGCATCCGGAGCTGCTGCACCTGGTGGTCGGCGTGGTCGAGCGGGGTCAGGACAGCGGCGAGCTCGAGGCCACGCTGCCGGCCGGCCTGATGGGATCCCTCGCGCTGGTGCAGGCGGCGGCGCCGGTGACCTACTGGTTCCGGCACCCCGAACGGGATCTGCATCAGCTCATCGACGAAGCCCTCGACCAGTGGCTGCACGGCGCCCTGGCCGACCAAGGAGCAGGATCATGACAGAACCGGCCACCGGCGGAGCGCTGATCGCCCGCACCCTCGCGACCCTCGGCGTGAAGGACGTGTTCGCCCTCCACGGCGGTCACCTCGACGCCTTCCTGGTGGCCTGTCCGGACGAGGGCATCCGCCTCACGGACTTCCGCCACGAGGCGTCCGCGGGCCACGCCGCCGACGCCTACGCCCGTTCGTCCGACACCGGATTCGGCGTTTGCGTGGTCACCGCCGGCCCCGGCTTCACCAACGCCCTCACGCCGATGACCAGCGCCTGGGTCGACGCGGTGCCGGTGGTGTTCATCGTCGGCTCGCCACCCCTGCGGGAGGTGGAGACCAATCCGCTGCAGGGCGGCATCGACCAGATCGCCATGGCCGCGCCGGTCACCAAGTGGGCGCACCGGGTCACCGGCGTCGAGCGCCTGCCGGACCTGATCGAGAAGGCCGCGCGAATCGCCGTGTCCGGCCGGCCCGGGCCGGTGCTGCTCGACGTGCCCATCGACGTCATGTTCATGCCGGTGCGCGACGTCATGTTCCCGGTGAACGCGCGGCCGGTGCGCGCCGACCGGCCGGCGCCGTCGCGCTCGGCCACCGAACGCGCCCTGACGCTGCTCGCCGGTGCCGAGCGCCCCGTGATCATCGCCGGCGGCGGCACCGTGTTTTCCCGCTGCTCGGAGTCGCTGCGGCGGTTCGCCGAAGCCAGCGGCGTGCCCGTGGCCGCGAGCACCATGGCCCGGGGCGTGCTGCCGGAATCGCATCCCCAGTACGTCGGCGGCGTGGCGTCGATCGGCGGCGCCGTGGCCCGCGGGGCGCCGCCGGACGTGGTGGTGATGGCCGGCGCCCGGGCGGGCATGTATCTCGGCGGCCGCTCCGGCTCGACCATTCCCGCGGACGCCCGGGTGATACAGATCGACGTCGACGGCGGCGAGATCGGCCGCCTGCGGCCGGTGGATCAGGCCGTGGTCGCCGACTGCGACGAGACCTTCGCCGCCTTTGCCGACGCCTGCGGCGCATTCGACTGGCCGGACCGGCGGGACTGGGTGCAGACGCTGAACGCCGGCCGCCGCCCGTTCGACCCCCTGTTCGCGGACGCGCCGACGGAGACCCGCCCCGGCGTGCTGCACCCCTACCACGCGACGAAGGCCGCCATGGACGCGCTGGAGGAAGGCACCGTGGTGGTCATCGACGGCGGCGAGTCCTCCGGCTGGGCCAGCGTCACCGTGCGTTCCGCCGGTCCGGGCCTGTGCATGCAGAACGGCTATCTCGGCTGCCTGGGCATCTCCCAGGGCATGGCCATCGGCAGCGCCATCGCCAACCCGGGCAGGCCGGTGGCCATCTTCAGCGGCGACGGCGCGGTGGGCTTCAACATCCAGGAGTTCGACACCATGGTGCGCCACGAGCTGCCCATCGTGACGATCGTGCTGAACAACGCCTGCTGGGCGATCTCCCGGCGCGGCCAGGACATCGTGTTCGGCGAGAACCGGCGCAGCATCGTCGGCCTGGCGAACACCCGCTACGACCAGGTGGCGGCCGCTTTCGGCGGGGACGGCGTCACCGTCGACCGCTACGACGACATCGCCCCCGCGGTCCGGCGGGCGCTGGCCTCACGGCGCCCGACGTGCATCAACCTGATCGTCGACGCGGAGGTGGTGAATCCGGCCATTCCCGCCATGGTGGGCGACCCCTCGGTGCCTGACCAGATCATGATTCCCTACTACGAGAACATTCCGATCCGGAGCGGCGGCTAGACCGGCAGTACCAGACTCGACCCGACAACCACCCGCCGGGACGGCGATCCTGAGGGACCCGTCACGGCGATCGAAGCTACGCAACAACGACAACAGGAGAACAACCATGGCCATCAAGACACGCTTCACCGAGGAATTCGGCATCGAGCACCCGATCGTGCAGGGGGGCATGCAATGGGTGGGCTATGCCGAGATGGTGGCGCCCGTGGCCAACGCCGGCGGGCTCGGCTTCCTCACCGC
>MDTD01063134.1_pt1 | contig 14334 bp, 9 predicted proteins | sample 811221 | NCBI WGS metagenome assembly MDTD01 (sample SAMN05326646, study PRJNA326480) | marine metagenome | isolation source: seawater | place: Pacific Ocean: South West | collected 2011
AATAGCATTCCACCTGTATTTTAAGGTTTTTCGCTTACCCCAACCACAAAATTCATATTCAAATTGAGGTAATTTTGGCGTATATAAATACTGTTCATATAATTTATCAAAATTACGACCACTTTTTTCGTTAATATAGTCTAGAACTTCTCTTCCATCTACAGTTTGGTATTTAAAATGATTAGTCATGGATTTAAATAAATCAAACCATAAGGAATCATTATCAAAAACACTTCTCAAAGTGTGTATAAAAGCACTACCCTTGGCATACATATCACCACTGCCCTTGTGATGAACATTAGGAGTTCCTACAATTGCTCGTCTATTTTGAGCCATAGACATTTGATTTTTCACATATTCTATCATAGCATCGTAACCAAATGTACATTCCACAAATAAAACTTCAGAATAAGTACAGAACGTCTCCTGTATCCACATATCAGAAATATCATTTGCCGTAATACTATTGCCCCACCACTCATGAGCACTTTCGTGAACAATGATAAAGTCAAAGCCCAAACCAGCCGTAAAACGTGTATTACCTAAATAACCTTGTCTAAACTTATTACCATACGCAATAGCACTCTGGTGTTCCATACCTAAATATGGTGTTTCTACCAATGCAAAACCATCATTCCAAAAAGGGTATGACCCCAAATATTTTTCAAAACAATCAAGCATAGGCTTAACGATCTCAAATTGCTTTTTGGCTTTCTCAAGGTTATAAGGTAGCACGTAATAATCTAAATCTAGTGTGTCATTACCACTTACATACTTGTCCCAAAAATGAGTGTAATCACCAATATTTAGAGTTACATCATAATTGTTGATTGGATAGGACACAAACCAATGGTATGTGTTGTATAACTTTGTTGACTTACGTAAATCATGAAAACGCATGTTGCCATTTGAAATACATTTTAAACCTGCAGGCACTTGACAACTAACAAGCATACTATCAGGCTCATCTGATTGATGGTCTTTATTAGGCCACCAAGAACTTGCCCCTAGACCTTGACAAGATACACCAATCCAATCATTTCCATTAGCATCTTTATCCCATGAAAAACCACCGTCCCAAGGTGGATTGATAGCTACTCTAGGATTACCTGAGTAATACACCCTTATGAAGGTCTGTTCGCCGCTTTTTACAAGCCTATCAAAATTCACGAATACAGCGTTATATTCTCTAGAATATTCTAAATCTCTTCCTTCAAACTGAATTTCAGAAATTTTCATATTCTCAAATAAATCAATTTGAATAAATTCAAAATCAGATTGCGCCTCAAAATGTATTTCTGAATAACCTTTTATGAATTTTTCCTCAGGATCAATAGATATGTTAAGATGATAATAACTAACATCATAACATACTCTTTCATGAAATAAATATCCTCTTAAGCTATCTTTTCTACCAAATTGTTGAGAATAGGAATGAAAAAATTGAAATAAAAAAAATATTAAAATAAGATTTTTTATAGTTTGCAATAGGAGTTATTCTATTAGTGAAAGTGTTAATGTACAATTTTCAGTAGCTAGTGTAACTGAAGCAGTAATATTGATTATGGCTATAGTTTCTGACTGCAGAAAACCTGTGCCTGATATTTGAGTAAATCCAGTAGGACCTTCACCGCTAACAGCAATACTACCATCGCTATCAATAGTTCCTTCTAAAATAAACAAACCAAAATCGACTACTAAGTCTCCTTCATCATCACCCTCATCAATAGTAATTTCACTTGCGCCAACATCTATAAGTTGAGACATTATAAAACCGTCACAATTGGACTCAACCGACCAATTATTTAACATTAATTGAGATGCATATACACAACTTCCGTCATCAATAGTTGCCTCAGAGTCAAAGTTGAAAGCTAACTCATCTGTGCACCCATAACAAGAGTAGTCACACGAACCGTTATCGACATTGGCTAAATTGTTATAGTTACAGGCCGTATCTACCATACAGCCAAAAACAGTTTCAACATTATCACCTCCTCCATTTGGACTAATATCATTATTGATACTATCGTCTTCTTTTTTACATGAGCTAATTACCAAAGTAGCTAAAAAAAACATTCCTAAAATTTTAAAGCTGAAATTCATAAAAATTAAATTGTGTGTTAAAAAAAAAGTTGTTACCAAATGTAACAACTTTATTTATTTTATTGAAGTTGATGTTTTACAACAATATATTATCATTTTCAAGTGCTTTTTTTAAAACTGATGTTATACCATTCTTATCAATAGTTCTTAAAGCACTCGTAGACACCTTTAAAGTAATCCATTCGCCAGATTCAGGAATGAAAAACTTTTTTGTCTGTAAATTTGGATAAAACTTTCTTTTTGTCTTTCTATTTGAATGAGAAACATTATTTCCTACCATTACTTTTTTTCCGGTTATGTCGCAGATTCTTGCCATCAGATTTTTTTTATTGGGCTACAAATATAAACTTATTTATTTAAAAAATACTATTGTTTTTCAGCAACCTCAATAAGAAAATTTAGTGCTGCATTAGATACTCTTACAATATTTGTTTCTCTATCTGAATTATAAATCAAGGTTTTAGAATAAGTATCATTAGGGGTAGAAACTGCAATACATATCGTTCCTCCATTGACATTATTATCATTTTGCAAATCTGCCAAGCCTGATGTAGATATTGCAAAATCACTCTCAAACAATTTTTTAGAATTTTGCGCCATTTCTCTTACAACTTCCTCACTCACGATTCCATATTTAGATATTGTTTTAGATTTAACAGATAAAATATTTTCTTTAATATTTTTAGAATAAGCCACTAGAGATCCTTTAAAATAGGCAGAACTTCCTTTGACAGATGTAATCATTCGAGCAATATTTCCCCCAGTACAACTTTCAGCTGTTGAAATTGTGTATTTATTTTTCCTCAGAAATTGGCCAACAGCTACTTCATTTAATCTAGTTTGATACTTTGAAAAGTATGACCCTAGCAAAGATTTAAGTGTAATTACATTTTTTTCTATAAGATTTTCAAGATAAGATCTATCATAGCCTCTTGCAGTAAGTCTCAAAATTAAACAACTATTTGATGGTAAATAAGACAAGTTAATTTCTTGAGGCAAATTAGACTCCCAATCAAAGATAAGTTCAGCTAAGTGCGACTCAATAATACCTCTAGTAAATATTTTTTTATGAACGATTTCTAGAAGCTTAAATTTTTTCTTAATTTTTTTAAAAACTATTTTCATCATAGACTTCATTTCGTAATGTACACCTGGCATTGACACTACAATTTTATCATTATGATGAAACAACATTCCGGGAGCTGTACCTTTTTTATTTTTTATTACCTCACATTTTGATGGAATATAGGCTTGGAATTCCGTTAATTTATTAATGGTTCTGTTTCTTGATTCGAATTTCTTTTTAATATCAGATAAAACTTTTTTATTTAAAACAAGCTTATCATTAAAATAATCACATAAGGTTTGTTTTGTTACATCATCATTTGTTGGCCCAAGACCACCTGTAATAAAAATAAAATCAGATTGTGTAAGCGCGTAATCAAGAGCTGAAGAAATTCTAGAATTAGTATCAGAAATTGTTCTTATTTCGTTGACTTGAATACCATTATTTTCTAAAAAATTACCTATCCAAGAAGAATTAGTATCAATTGTATGACCAATTAAGATTTCATCACCAATTGTTATTATATCTGCTTTCATTTATGTGAAAAAATATTATTGCTTACTCATACTCATAAATGTAAAATATATTTTTTTTGACCGTTTCTGCTTCATTAATATCTTGAACAGTAATAGTCAATTCATATCTTCCTGGCTCTAAATCAGGGTAAGGGAGTGCAACTTGAATTGTATCAATTGATGAAGTTCCAGATAAATCGTAATCTTTTTCCCAATTCCATGGAGCAGATTGGAATCTAGCATTTTCAAAGTTGTCCAATATAGATGCTCTAAATTGATTTAATCCACTATCATCAGAAAAATCATAATTAAACTCTAAAAAAGCACCTTCAACTTTTTGAATATTTGATGATGTTAAGTTTACTGAATTAATTATTGGGGGCTCATTTTGCACTTGACATGAAAAGATAATTAACATTGGTGCTAAAAAAAATATTTTTTTCATAATATGATACTATTTTAAGAATTTTAATAATTTTTCAAAAGACATGTTTTGTTGTGAACCATCTGACATTTTCTTAACTGTAATTGTATTTGTTTTTATTTCATTTTGACCAACAATAATTACGAATTCAATATGATTTTTATCGGCATATTGCATTTGCTTTTTCAATTTTGCTGAACCTGGGTACATTAATGAACTTATGCCTTCAGCTCTCAATTTTTTTAATAAATTTAAACAATAATTTTCTTCAAATTCACCAAAATTTACAATTAGAACCTGACATGTTTTTGCTGATAATTCGGGATATAAATTTAATGATTCAAGCGCCATACAAATTCTATCAAAACCAAATGAAATGCCAACTCCTGAAATATTTTCAAAACCAAAAATTCCTGTCAAATTATCATATCTACCCCCTCCACCTATACTTCCAATATTAAAATCATTAGTTTTAACTTCAAAAATTGATCCGGTGTAATAATCTAAACCTCTAGCTAACGTTATATCTATTTCTAACGATGCGCATTTTAATTGGAGGCCGTCAATTTTACTTACAATTTGTTTCAATTCTTCAATTCCTTCTAAACCAATTTCGGAATCTTTAAACAAGTCATTAAGTCTGGTTAATATAATAGAGTTTGAGGTTTTTAGATCTAATAGTAAATTTATTTTATTTATTGCCTCGCTAGCAAATCCTTTTTTACGCAGATCATCTTTGAAATTTGAAATGCCAATTTTTTCAAGTTTATCTAAAGATACTAAAAAATCATTAATTTTATCACCTACACCAACAATTTGTGCTATTCCCGATAAAATTTTTCTGTTATTAATATTTATAGATATATTTTTAAAGCCTAATGTACTGAAAACCTCATCGTAAAGTTGTATTAACTCGATTTCAGCTAGAAGAGAGTTTGTTCCTACAATATCTGCATCGCATTGATAAAATTCTCTAAACCTACCCTTTTGAGGTTTATCAGCTCTCCAAACATTTTGCATTTGAAATCTTCTAAAAGGAAATATAATATCGTTTCGGTGTTGAGATATATATCTAGCAAATGGTATTGTTAAATCATATCTAAGTGCTTTATTCGAAATATCAGATATTATTGATTTAGATGTAGTAGATGGATTCAATTTAACTTTTGAAAGAAAATCACCTGAACTTAAGATTTTAAAAATAAGTTTATCACCTTCATCACCATATTTACCTATTAAAGTATTTAAATTTTCAAATGATGGAGTTTCAATTTGCACAAATCCAAAAAGCTCAAATTTTTTTTTCAATATCTCAAAAACATAATTCCTTTTTCTCATAGTTTGAGGAGAAAAATCTCTTGTACCTTTAGGAATACTAGGTTTATTGATCATTTTTGAAAAATTATTTTTTGACAAATATCTAAAAAATTAATCATGTAAATAGCTAAGAATACATATATTTAAAAGAATTTTTTATAAAAAATTTTGTGATAATATAAGATTTATAAGATATTTGCAGATATTAATCTATTTTTAAAATTAAAAATTATGAAAAAAATGCTTTTAACAGCTGCAGTTGTTTTTACTAGCTTATTAGCATCTGCTCAATTTATGATTGTAGCCGATTTAGATGTTGAAGATTTTGAGGCTGAAAACCTTACTGAAACAACAAACTTTGGTTTTGGTTACACATTTAACGACACATGGACTGTTGGTGCTATGATGATGGCGGAAGGTGTTCATGAAGGTGAAAGTGAAGAAGAACATGCTGATCATGCAGAAGAAGAAGATATGAGATTATTTGTTCGTTATAATATGAATAACATCTATTTAACTGCAAATACTACAACTGAAGATTTTTCTGACAATCTAAGAGTTGGTGCAGGATATAGCTTTGCTGCATTTGGCAATTTTTATGTAGAACCAAACTACACTATGGATATGTCAACTGACGATGGTGATGAAAGAAATGGAACTTTCAAACTAGGGTTAGCTTACAGATTCTAAACAAGAATTTTAAACTTAAAAAAGTGTATCTCTAATGATGCACTTTTTTTTTTACTCTATTAATAGCTTATATTTATTAAATTTGTATTCTTTTAAAAAACATTATCTATGATTTGGTTAATTATTATTTTTTTTATGATTGTTGGTGGCATTGTTAGTCGCCGACTTAAAAATAAATTCAAAAAGTACTCTCTTATCCCACTATCAAATGGTATGACAGGTAAAGATGTTGCTGAGAAAATGTTAGCAGACCACGGCATTAGAGATGTAAAGGTGGTATCAGTTCCTGGAAGATTAACAGACCATTACAATCCAGCAGATAAAACTGTTAATCTAAGTCCTGATGTTTATAATAATTGCAGTGTAGCTTCTGCTTCTGTAGCGGCTCACGAATGTGGCCATGCTGTACAACATGCTACAGCATACTCTTGGCTTCAAATGCGTTCTGCGATGGTACCTGCTGTGGCATTTAGTAGTAAAATGTTAAATTTTATTTTCATTATGATGTTTTTAGGCGCTGGTTTTTTAGGCTGGTTTGGTATGGATACCGCCTTACTAGTAGTCATCATTTTTCAATCTGCAATAACTTTATTTACACTAGTTACTTTGCCGGTAGAATTTGACGCAAGTAATAGAGCATTAGTTTGGCTAAATAGTAAAAATATTACAAATCAACAAAACCACCCTCATGCTGTTGATGCCTTGAAATGGGCTGCTGGCACATATATAGTAGCTGCGTTAGCTTCTCTTACACAGTTAGCATATTACGTAATGCTTTATTTGGGTAGAAGATAAAAAACTTATAGCTAAAAATTATAACCTTACTCTTGGCAAGTAAGGTTTTTTTTTATTTGGTTTTTTAAGACAAATTAATTGCCGAAATTTGTACCTAAATATTTACACATATGTTCAATTTCAAATCAATCTACTTATTATTGTTTTTTTTAATGTCATCTTATTTAGGATTAGCCCAAAAAAATTGGGCAATTGATATTCATAATGACAGTAAAACACTTTACGAAATTCAAGAAGATTTTGAAAACTATTGGCAAAATAAGACTATAGGAAAAGGTAAAGGTTGGAAACCATTTAAAAGAAGAGAAGCTTTTATGGAACCAAGAGTCTTTCCTTCTGGTTTTTTCCCTTATGAAAAGTTATACCTTGAATATAAAAAATTAATCAATCAACCAAAAAATACTTCTCAATCCCAATTTGAAGCAAATTGGCAGGCATTTGGACCTACTGAAGTACCTCTTCAAAATAATGGAAGTAAAAGAGGTGTTGGGAGAATAAATAATGTAACTTTTGACCCCAATAATAATAATATACTATGGGTAGGATCCCCTTCTGGAGGTTTATGGAAATCAGAAGACGGTGGTCAAAATTGGAGCTCCAACACAGATTTATTACCAAACTTAGGAGTATCTGACATAGCAATAGATCCACTGAACAGCAATATAATGTATATTATTACAGGGGATAGAGATTCGGATGATACATACGCATATGGCCTTATGAAATCAATTGATGGTGGAGCTAGTTGGATTTCAACCGGCCTTTCATTTAATATAAATAGTGCATATAGAGGAAATCGAATACTAATTAATCCAAATAATACTAATATTTTGATAGTCTCTACTAGAAAATCTGGATATGGAGAAACGTATAGATCAACCGATGGAGGTGAAACTTGGGAACTTGTTCTACAAGGTCCAAATTTAATTTCAATGGAGTTTAATACATCTAACTCAAATCAAATATATGCTGTTACAACAGGAACATCTAAATACTATCGTTCTTTTGATAATGGGTTAACATGGGAAAATGTAACTAATGAATCTGGGCTTCCAAATTCAGGAAATTCAAGAGCTGTTGTTGCTGTTACCCCAGCAAATTCTAATGTAATTTATATCTTATATAGCGCTGGTGGTGGCGGATTTGGTGGATTATATAAATCTACTGATGGCGGATATAATTTTACATTACAATCAAACAGTCCCAACATTTTAAGTTGGGAAGTTGATGGATCAGGTGAAGATGGACAAGGGACTTATGATTTGGCTCTTGTTGTATCTCCTTCAAATGAAAATCTAATTTTAACTGGAGGAATAAATATTTGGAAGTCTACCAATGGAGGGGTTGATTTCAATATATGTAGTCATTGGTATGGTGCTGAAGGTATTGAATATGTTCATGCTGATCAACACATACTTAAATATAATCCTTCTAATGGAATACTTTACTCCGGAAATGATGGTGGAATTTATAAATCAGAAGATAATGGAAATGTTTGGACAGATATAAGTGATGATTTACAAATAACTCAATTTTATAAAATTGGAATATCACAAACAGACTATGGTTTATTATTAGGTGGTACGCAAGACAACGGAACTTTAAGATGCAATAGTGAGAATGATTGGGATGCTGTTAGAGGCGGTGATGGTATGGAATGTGCTATCGATCCAGTTGACCCATCAATTATGTATTCAGAACTATATTATGGAGATATTGCAATTTCAACTAATGGAGGTCAAAATTGGGATAATATTGCTCCTGATTCAGATGGTGCTTGGATTACCCCTTATAAAATTGATCAAAACAACCCAAATAGAATTGTAATAGGCTATGATAATGTATATGAAAGCCTGGATTACGGTTCTAGTTGGGAAATGATTTCAGGAACATTTAATAATTCAGGTAGTATTGATGTTATTTCATTGTCCTCAAACGAGGATGTAATTTGTATTGCGGAATCCGATAATATTTACAAAACTATTGATGGAGGACAAAATTGGGAAAACATTAGCTCTGGCTTACCTAATAATACTATTACTGATATTGCAATCCACCCTAACGATTACAACAAAATTTGGCTAACATTTTCTGGATATTCAAACGAAAATAAAGTTTATCATTCTAATGACGGAGGAACAAATTGGATAAATATTTCAAACGATTTACCCAATCTTCCTGTAAATTGTATTTTATTTTACCAACCCCAAGAAACACTTTTTGTTGGAACAGATATTGGCGTTTTCTACAAGGATAGTACAATGAATAGTTGGTCACTTTTTAATCAGGGATTACCAAATGTTATTGTGAATGAATTAGAGTATCATATAAACAGCAATAGCTTATTCGCCGCAACCTATGGAAGAGGTGTATGGGTAACAAGCCTACCATCTTCTGCTCCACCTGTAGCATCGTTCAATTATTCAATAGATGATGAATGCTCAGGTTTAGTATCTTTCTACAACACGTCATATAATTCAGAAACAATAGAGTGGTTTTTTGGTGATAATCAGACTTCAAGTGAAGAAAATATTACACATCAATATATCAGTGATGGGACTTATGAGGTTAAATTAGTGGTAAATAATTTAATTGGGACTGACACAGTATTACAAATACTCAATATTGATGTTTTAGACCTGCCAATTGCTGTCGGCGATCAAAGTTGTACGCCAACATCACTAGAATTATACGCTGAAAGTTCTAATCCTAATTCAAATATTAATTGGTATGATAGCCCTGTTAATGGAAATTTAATATATACAGGAAATACTTTAACAACAGGTTTTTTGGATAATACAACTTCATTTTACGCTAATTATTCAGAAGTAATTGACTCCGCAAACATAGGAGCATTAACGCATGAAGGAAACAACGAATATAGTGGTTCAGTAAATAGTTCAGGTGGATTAATTTTTGATGCATACAAAAGTTTTATTCTTGAATCTGTAGATGTTTACACTAATCAAGCAGGAAATCGAAAAATTATATTAATGGATAATGAAAATAATATAATCAATGAACATATTGAATATATTCCTGTTTCTGATAATACACCACATACTATTTTGTTAAATTTTCAAATTTATAGTGGGCAAGGCTATCAATTATTAACTGATGATAATGTGAATATTGAAAATTTTGGAGGAACCAATCCACAACTCAAAAGAACAAGCAATGACATTGAACTTTTTTTTCCATATGTATACAGTGGTGTAATGAGTCTTAATAGCTCATATTGGTATTCAGGAAATGAAGTATTAACAAATTATTATTATTATTTTTATAATTGGAATATAAAAGAAGTTTGTTCAAGTCCTTTTATAGAAGTTGAAGCTAAAATTGGAAGTAATGAAGAATTGACAATAACTACAAATAATTGTCCTTTTGATAGTGTACAATTAAACGCAGAAGGTAATTTTATATCATATGAATGGAATAATAACACCACTATGACAAGCTTAACTGTATATGAAATTGGAGATTATAGTGTCATAGCATATGATTCTGCTGGTTGTACCGCAACAGAAAATATAAACATTCCATATATTCAATCTTTTTCAATAAGTACTAATGAAATATTATGTTCCGGAAGCTCTATATATCTTCAAAGTCTAATAGGCCTTGATTCATATCTTTGGAACACAGGAGAAACTACTAACTCAATATCTATTGATGAAGATGGAATTTATTCTGTTATTGCTACAGCCAATAATGAATGTGAACTTAGTGATGAAATTGAAATATTTTCGACTGAACCAATACAAATTAATATTCAATCTGAAATGGACTCATTAATAATATGTTCAGGCTCTGAATTTTATTTTAATGTTGCGCAAATATTCACAAACGTAGTATGGAACAATAATTTCACTGGACTAGAATATTTTGGAACTGCATCAATTTTAGGAGAAAATACCATAACAGTTATAGCTCAAGACGAAAATGGATGTTACTCAAATGATACAGTAGTATTAAAAGTTGTGGATTGCTCATCAATAGAAGAATATCTTTCAAGCACTACTATTTATCCTAATCCCTCTTCAGGCGAATTTATTATTAAAAACTCTTCATTATACCACGATGTTGAAACTATAAATATATTAGATGTACATGGAAGGCTAATAGAACAAAGAAAAATCTCATATAATAATGAAGTTTTATTTGAAAAATTCTACTTAAATACTATTAAATCCGGCATATATTTTGTTGAAATTATAGGGAAAGGCGGTAAAATGGTTAAAAAAATAATTTTAAATTAATTTAAATAAAGATTTTTTTGGGATTTAAAATGCCTTTTGGATCAAAAACTGATTTAATACGTTTTTGAATAGCTATATTTTCTTCAGAAAATGCTATATCCATAAATTCTTTTTGAACTAATCCAATGCCGTGTTCACCACTAATAGTACCACCTAGACTAACTGTTAATTCAAAAATTTCTCTAATACCTTTGGTTAAATCTTCATTCCAAGCCTTTTCACTCATATCACCTTTGATAATATTAATATGTAAATTTCCATCTCCTGCATGTCCGTAACAAACAGATTTAAACCCATATTTTTTACCAATACACTTAACCCCTTTTAATAATTGAGGTAACTCTGCTCTAGGTACTACTGTATCTTCTTCTTTGTAAATACTATTAATTTTTACAGCTTCTCCTACAGATCTTCTCATTTTCCATAACTGTTCCTTTTGTTGTGACGAGTCTGCAAATAAAATTTCATCACAGTCAAATTGTTCCATTACTTTCGTAATTTTTTCACAATCCTTAAAAAGTATGTCCATATCATTTCCATCAACCTCAACTAATAAATGAGCTTGAATATCATCATTGATTGACATATTCATATTTGTAAATTTTATAGTCCAATCAATAGCGTCTCTTTCCATAAATTCTAGAGCAGAAGGAGTAATACCAGCTCTAAAAACAGCAGAAACCGCCTTACAAGCTTGTTCTGCGGAACTAAAAGGTACTAGAAGTGTTAAATCATATTTTGGATGAGGAATTAACTTGAAAACAATTTTCGTTATTATTCCAAGAGTTCCTTCACTACCCACCATTAACTGAGTTAAATTATAACCCGTTGAATTTTTTAAAACATTAGCTCCAGTCCAAATAATTTCTCCTGAAGGTAACACAACTTCAAGATTTAGTACATAATCCTTGGTAACTCCATATTTAAGAGCTTTAGGACCTCCAGAGTTTTCAGCTAAATTTCCGCCAAGAAAACTAGTACCCTTACTTGCCGGATCAGGAGGATAAAATAAGCCTTTAGTCTTTACAGCATCCTTAAAAACTTGATTGATGACACCAGGCTCAACAGTAGCCTGCAAATTACGTTCATCAATTTCAATAATATTATTCAGACGCTCTAAACTTAGAGCTACTCCGCCACAAATAGGTAATGAACCTCCACTCAGACCAGTTCTAGCGCCACAAGGTGTTACCGGTATATTTTGTTGATTACAATATTTCATTATCTTAGAAATATCTTGGGCATTACATGGTTTTAAAACAATTTCAGGATAAAACTTTAAATCTTCAGTCTCGTCATGAGAATAATCAATAATACTTTCATCATCAGAAAAGATTTCTTTTTTATCTAAAAAAGAATTAAAAAAATTTAAATCATCTACCCTTATCTTGTTAAATTCTGTTTCCATAATTTTAGCAAAATTAAGTAAATTCGCCATACTAAAAACATCAAATATACATGAGAAAGATATATCTAATATTAATTTTACCAACCGTTTTGATGGCTCAAAAAAAAGAGGTAACACTTGAAAACATTTGGAAAACCTATGATTTCTACCCAAAATCAGTTAATGGTTTTAAATCTATGCAAGATGGAAACTACTACACTAAATTGGATAAAAATGGAAAGAACTCACAAATCAATAAATATAGTTTTCGCACAGGACAGAAGATACGCACAATTATTGATTCTAAAAATGTTGAAATCGATATTAATAACTACAAGTTTTCAAAGGATGAAAAGAATGTTCTTTTCGCAAATGATACTGAAAAAATTTATAGATATAGTTCAAAATCAATTTACCACATTTACAACTTAAAAACTAAAAAATTAATAAAAATAAGTGATGATAAAATAATGTATGCTGACTTCTCACCCAATGGAGATAAAGTAGCTTATGTCAATTCAAATAACCTTTTTATAAAAGATTTATCTAATAATAAAATCATTCAGATAACTACGGATGGAGAATTAAACCAATATATTAATGGAGTTACCGACTGGGTTTATGAAGAAGAGTTTGGTTTAACACAAGCTTTCTTTTGGTCGCCTGACGGAAAACAAATAGCCTTTTACAAATTTGATGAACGAGAAGTCAAAGAATTTTCTATGGATGTATTCAACAGTGAACTTTATCCTAGTCAACGCCAATTCAAATATCCTAAAGCCGGAGAGGACAATTCAAAATTAAGTTTACATATTTATAATATTGATAATGGAGAAACGACAATAATTTCTCTAGAAAAAAATTATGAGTATATCCCAAGAATGAATTGGACAAAGTCTAACGACTTGCTTTATATAATTGCAATGAACAGACATCAAAATGAACTAGACTTTATCCTTTACAATACCACAAATTCTTCTTCTGAAATTCTATTTTCGGAAAAAGATAAATATTATATCGACGTTCACGACAACACTAACTTTACCGATGACGGCCAAAGTCTAATTTGGACTTCAGAAAAAAGTGGTTTCAACCATATATACTTAGTAAATCTAAAAAGTGGGCAAGCTCAGCAAGTCACTACTGGCAATTGGGAGGTTACCCAATACCATGGCATTAATCAAGAAAACAAAGTTTTTTACACCTCAAACGAAGAAGGTGTCATTAACAAAAGTCTATATTGCATTAACTTAGACGGAAGTGCTAAAACTAAACTTTCAAAAGACTTAGGAACACACTCTAGTACATTCAGTAATGGTATGAAATACTATTCTAACACCTACTCAACTGCTGACACTCCGCCCTACATTAGCCTTCATAACCATACCGGAAAAGAAATAAGAGTACTTGAAGATAATGCAGACTTATCAACTAAAATGGAAGATTTTGATTTGACAAAAAAAGAGTTCTTTTCATTTATAACCAATGATGATATAGAACTTAATGGATGGATGATTAAACCATCGGACTTTGACCCCAATAAACGATATCCGGTTTTTATGTTTTTATATGGAGGACCTGGATCTCAACAAGTTGTTAACTCGTGGGGATGGTTTAATTACTTTTGGCATCAACACCTAGCGCAAAGAGGATACATAGTAGCATGTGTAGATAATCGAGGCACTGGAGGCAGAGGTGCTGAATTCAAAAAGATGACCTATCTTCAATTAGGCAAATACGAAACCATAGACCAAATAGAAGCCAATAGATAC
>MDTD01150730.1_pt1 | contig 14334 bp, 13 predicted proteins | sample 811221 | NCBI WGS metagenome assembly MDTD01 (sample SAMN05326646, study PRJNA326480) | marine metagenome | isolation source: seawater | place: Pacific Ocean: South West | collected 2011
AGTAATAGTGGAAAATCTAGCTAAATAGCATTATGAAAAACTTTTTTAAAAAGATCACAGACTCGGCTAAGAAAGCAGGTTCTAAAGTAACTGATGGTGCCAAAAGCATTACGTCTAAAGCAGTAGACGGTGTTAAAGGTGTTGGTAGCAAAGTTACAAGACAAGTTGATGTTGCCAAAGGTAAAGTTACTAAACTTACTCAATTCAAACCTAAAAAATAATTATTTTTTAGTAAAATCTTTTGCAGACAATCCAGCCTTCTTAAATGCTTCAGCAAATGCATTGTTCATAACAATGCCTTTAGGTTCTTTCGACTGAAAACTTCTTTGTTTATTTTTATTTGGTTTAGACTTTTTAGGAGATGGTGGTATCGCATGAGTTATCTTCTTAACTTCTTTTTTCTTTTGGGGTTCACCGATTGTATAAGTTTGTTTTTTACGAGCCATATAATTTAGGTTCCTTAAAGTTATTTAACCATATTCATTAAAATGATGCTTATAATATGCAAAAACCTCGGACTTAAGACCAAAGTCTGCCGAGGTATAACTGCAAGAAGGCCTATTTAAGTGCCTAGCACACCTTCGAGGAGAACTGAGTCTCCGAAACGGAAGCATCAATGGCTTCCTAAAATGAGAACAACTATGGTTCTCTAATGAAGCATTTTTAAAAGCATTTTTAAACGATTATCGTAGCTTCGCTTCTAAACAACTTATAGGTTATTATTGTTTATGTGTAAGTAAATTTTATAAGCCTTTTTAAAGTATTGTACTCGCTAACTTACTAATAATAAACCTAACTAATGAGCTTCAATGCTCTGTTTGCCTAGTAGGTGTAAGTAGTTATCACCTACATACCTCCATTAAAATATTTGATAATTGGTTATCGTTACACTTTATCAAATATTTTTTTATGTCGGTTAAGTTTGTGATAACTGACAGACAATTCACATTAAATATTATAGCAGAGAGAGATATTATGGACAAAATTATTTTAACAGACATAGATGGTGTTGTATTCGATTGGCACACAGCATTCGTTAAATGGATGGAACTTCAAGGTTATTCATCAACAGGAGTTGTCCATCACGACGCAGAAATACACAATGAGTTTGGTATTTCATTTCAAGAAGGTATGATCAAAAGAGAAGAATTTAATTCTTCTATGGCTTGTTCTATTTTAGAACCATTGCGTGAAGCAGAAATTTGGATACCTAAACTTAAAGAAGAAGGTTTTAAATTTATTGCTATAACTTCTTTAAGTGACAAACCTATCGCACAATATTATCGCTATCTAAATTTAGAAGATTATTTTGATGTTGAAACTTTTTTAGATGTTAAATGTTTACCTGCTGGAGCAGACAAAACAGAAGCATTGGAAGAGTTCAAAGACAGCAATTTAATTTTTGTTGACGACAGAATTATGAACATCGAAACAGCATTAAAACAAAATCTTCATCCGATACTAATGAGTCATCCTTATAATCTACATTACTCAAATCCCAAAGTAAAAAAAGTTAACAGTTGGCAAGAAATTTACGACTGGATACACGAAGTATACAAGTAATCAATAAATAGTTGTATGGCGTTCACAAAAATAGGATTTTACGGCGACAGTTTCGTTGAAGTTTGGCAAGACGGTATAGATGGTCCAAAAAACGATCTCAAGACTTGGCCAAGAATCGTAGCAGACAAATTTGATTTAGAGATTGTTCACACTGGAAAGGGTGGAACTTCATATTGGGATATTCCACTCCAACAGTTTACTTTAAAACCAAATGCTGAAGGGATTATTGATATCCCTGATATATTAATATTCTGTTGGACTTCTAGTAATAGACTTTACAGCAAAGATAGAATACAATTAATGCCAAACCCAAGACAAAGTTTATTTCAATTAGGACCAAAGACACTTGATCCTTTGACTATAGAAAAAATGGATAGTGCGGCAAGAGGATATTACAAGTACATTCATGATGAAAAGAAAGAAATAGCAGAGTACCAGGCTTGTTTATATTGGTTCGATGAAACTATTTTAAGTAAAATTCCATCTGATAGAAAAATTATACATCTTTGGTCTTATGGTCATGAAAATACAGAAAATCCTAAACACAGAGTAGGAACGTATCATCCTGAGAATTTAAGATACTTACACACTTGGAAAAATGGTTGTGAAATACGACCAAGTTGTATGAGTATTTCTTTAATGGACGGGTGTAACGTTAGTCATATTTCTAATGTAGAAAACCATTTTAATACACAGGATAAACACAATATCATGGCAGACTTTATAATGCATTCATTGATTGACACAAATATTGACGGTGGATATGATAGAGGTGCTTTAAACGATTATTCTGAAAATATTACAAAAAGATCATTCAACAAAATCCCACACCGCAAATAAAATAAATACTATATAACGGAGTAAATCGTGATGTGGGAAAAGCGGATAACAACAACTTATTATAATATCGACAAATCAGAATCAATTGATATTGTAATTCCAAGTGTAGTCAAAAACAAAACAGTCAAAACTATAGGTATGTGGTGTTCGGGTGGAGCAGATTCTAGTGCTTTACTTTATCTACTTTGTAAAGAAATAATAAAAAATAATTTAGATATAAAAGTACAACCCATGACTGTGAGACGACAACGTCCATGGAACCCTGTTAAAGCGACTCATGTTATAAACAAAATAACAGAAATACTTGACTTTAAAAATATGAAACCTCATTTGATTTATTATCCTGATTTAAAAGATGAACATCAAACTGAATGGCAAGAGTTTCAAGATAGAAATATACAAAATGAAAATACAGGGGTGTGGGATGTCTTATATGATGGTATAACATCAAACCCACCGGAAGGGGCAATGCCTTATGACACAGATCAAAAAGATAGACGTGATCCAAATGTTGATCATGAGTTAATTACTAAAGATGGAACTTCTCATAGACCATTTTTCAATACAGATAAAAAGTTTGTTGCTGAAATATATAAGCAAGAAAATTTAATTAGTAATCTACTTCCATTGACTTGGTCTTGTGAAGGAACATTTGAACAAACAAATGGTTACTTAACACCTTGCGAAGATTGTTGGTGGTGTCATGAAAGATATTGGGCATTTGATAGATATTAATGTCAAAAATAATTGCGATAGATAATGATATTAAAAATCCTTATTCCTTTGAGGTAACATGGGATCTAGGATTAAGATGTAATTTTGATTGTACGTATTGTCCATCGCATAGACATAATAACACATCACCTCATGCAAGTTTAGAAACATTAATAAAGACAAGTAAGTTTGTTTTTGATTATAAAAAAATTATGCAATCATACATGACATATAACCGTCAGTGGAACATTGGTTTTACTGGAGGAGAACCAACTGCCAATCCAAACTTTTTAGCAATGTGTGAATACATACACAACCAAGGTGACCCAGATGTTGTAGTTGATGTTACTACTAATGGAGCCATAGGAGAAAAGTATTGTAAAAGATTAATTGATAACGTTGATAGTATTACAGTAAGTTATCATAGTGAAGTAGATCAAAAAACAAAAGATAGAGTAGTAGATAGAATTTATCAATTAAAAGAATCAAATGTTAGACACAAAGTTAATTTAATGTTTCATGCTAAAGAAGAATACTTCAATGAATGTATTGATTTAGTCGGAAAGTTTACAAGAGATAATATAAAATTTGTACCAAGAATTATTGGAGAAAGTTATGATAACGACAAGTACAATCATAGATATACTCCAGAGCAACATAAATGGTTTAGAGACTTTTGGGCAATTAGAAATAAAAAAGAAAACAATCAAAAGCAACCTAAGAAGATAGATGAAAACAATGATGCTGAATATGAATATAAAGATGATCAAAAGAAAGTTCAGGAAAAGAAAAAACTTGCTGAACCTGTTAAAAAATTAAAAGAACAAGTAAAAGACTCTAAAGAAAATGTTAAAAAGGATGAAGGAAGAAAGAGTTTAGGCAGACCTTGTTGTGGACAAAGAACATTCTATACTTTAACTGAAGAACATTATACACAAAACAATACACAATTAGATACAAACAAATGGAATCCAAGCATATTTGCTTGTTCAACAGAATACAAGGATTGGTCTTGTTTAATAAATTGGAATTGGTTACACATTGAACAAGAGTATGATAATATATTACACCATCAAACTTGCCGTGCAAACTTTGGTGGTAAACGAGGACCAATTGGTAAGATATCTGAAAGTGAAAAAGTTATAGAAAGATTAGAAAAACAATTGTCAACAGGAACAATGCCTGTAATAACTTGCCCTAATAAAATATGTGGTTGTGGTTTGTGTGTACAAAAATCAAAACATCATGACGTAACAGAAACAATGTTTAATAAAGCAGTAAAAGGATTAACACCTATAGTAGGAGCAGAACTAAATGATTAAATTACTAATTTATTTTTTTATATTAGCAATTGGGATATCATTAATTTTAGGTTGGTATCACAGTACTTTAATATGGATGTAAACTATGAGTAAAGAATACGAAACTTTTGTAAAAGAACACGGTAAGTATTTTTGTGCATTACCTTTTACTGAAATAGCCAATTCAGCACAAGGTCATTCTATGCTTTGTTGTTATTCTGAGACAGTTGAAGCAAACTTATATAAAGAAGAATTTATAAGCAGTTGGAAGTCTAGTGATGTTTTAAACGACATTAGGCAAAAGATGTTAAACAACGAGCCAGTAAAGTCTTGTACTAGATGTTATCAATATGAAGAGTCTGGTGCATATAATATGAGTAAAAGATATACGATAACAAAACAAATTGAAAAAGAAAACCCAGACCTATTGAGTAAAATAAAAGAAGACAATCATTTAGAATTAAGAACTATTGATATTAAGTTTGGTAACAAATGTAATCTTGCGTGTGTTATGTGTGATGGTCACAGTTCATCTTTACACGTCAAAGAAAAACAAAAAAACAAAGTGCCTGTGCATTTAAAAAAACATATACCAGATGATGCTGTTGATAACGGGTTTCATAAATCACAATTAGATGAATTAATATCTACAGCACACACTTTACATAAAGTAAAATTTACAGGTGGTGAACCGACACTACTTGAAGGCTTTAGAGAATTTATTGAGATGTTATCAAGAACACCATATGCAAAAAATATTTCAGTTATGATGGTAACAAATGGAACTACTGATATAACTAAAATGATTGATACCATGAGTAGGTTTAAAAATTATGAAGTTCATTGGTCGACTGATGGATTAGGAACTACATTTGAATATATTAGATGGCCAGCAAAGTGGAACAAAGTTTATAATAATCAATCTAAATTTAATAAAACAATTAAAGAAAACAATCATGACAACATTAATTCAGTATTAACATCTGCTATACAATTATTAAATTTTGATCAGCTTCCTAATTTAGTTAGATATACAGAAGAGAATAATTTTAATGAATTCATTCCAGTTTTAGTAATGTGGCCAAAACCATTAGACCTAGCAATCATTCCAGAAGATATAAAACAAAAAGTAATCAATGAAACTATTCCTTTAATTAAAGAGTCTAAAAAGTTTGGATTTGTTTCTGACTTTATTGAAATAATAAGAAAACGTACATCAGTCCAAACCTACGATAAAACCCAAGAGTTCTTGGCCTATTATGATAAAGCACGTGGCTATTCAGCAGAAAAAATGTGTTCTATTATACCTCTAATAAACAAACAGCACATTGACACATAATGCTTCGTGAAAGCGGACACACGGTGCTTAAAACAGGATTAAGACACCATTATAGACGCTTGTAAGCATCAGACAAGGGGGCCTTGCCCCACTTGTCTTTATTGCAATTTGAGTAAAATAATTAATGTTAAGACCGTTTTAGAATCGGAAAACTATATGACGCGACATCTTGTTTTCCCTGTGTACAATTATTTATAGAACTCTATACACACATTAACTTGTAATGTTTGGTAGCACTACCGGGAATTGAACCTGGATCTTGCCCTCCTGAAAGGCACGTTCTCCCATTGAACTATAGTGCATAGTTGTATTTAAAGATATAGGCGCCTATGTTAAAACTATAGAATTCTATATTAAATATAGACTTTTAAAATTATAAATGCTATAATGAACTGTAGATTAGATACACACAAACATACACAAAGGAGGACATTATGTCTACAAATAAAAACGCATATGAAATACGTGCTGACATCTTAGGTCAAGCTCAGGGATTAATTCAAGAAAAATATAATAGAGCATATCAAACTTGGGAAATGTCTGTATCACGACATCCTGAAACAGGAGTTATACTTTCAACAAAAGATGCTCCAGTATTTCCTAATACTAAAGAAATACTTGATTGTGCTAATGAATTATATTCATTCGTAGATAAAAAATAATCAACAAAAAACCCGGGCCTATTTCTAGACCCGGGTTCAATTATTAATTAGTGTTTGAGCCTAATAAGTTAGCTCTAAACTAACCTATTATGTTAATGCTTTGTACTCAACAGTAACAATACCTGCACCAGCTGTCGGAGCCACTAAATTTGAACTTGCATCTCTGTAAGATAAAGTGAAAGTTGCACCGCCTGCCGTTGCTGTTGCGAATGGAACATCAATTACATAAGTACCAGCCGTAGTTGCATCAGCGTCAGCGTCAGCTACCCAAGTTGTAGTACCATCTGATAAAGTTACGTGATCAACTGAGTTTCCTGAGAAAGCAGTTGAAATGTACACGACAACTTTAGCAACAAAGTAAGTTGTTGAACCTGCATTTGGCATTGTACCAATTGCTGATGTAGTTGCACCACTTGTGATAGCCGCTCTAAGAGTTAGGTCATCAGTTGTAGTTACAACGTTTGCTTCTACCCATGCTTTTGTAACAAGAGTATCATCAGTGATTGTTAATGATTCATAACCAGCCGGAACTGTTACAACACCATTACCTTTTGGAGATAATGCGATGCTGATATGAGAATCATCACCAGTTGTTGATAAAGTCGGAGCATTTGAAGTTGCCGCGTTAGTGAATGTGAATTCATTAACCGCTGAAGCTGTTCTTTCGAACAATGCTACTTCGTTTGCAGATGAGTCTAAAATTTTAACTTTACCTTCTGCAGAACCGCCTGTACCACCTTGGATTTTTACATCACCTGAAGCATGAGCGCCTGTACCGTTACCACCTTTGATAACTGCATCACCAGCCGCACCACCGTTAGCCGCACCACCTGATACTGTTAAATCCATGTTATCGTCAGCCATAACAAGTGAGTTACCACCTGCTGATTCTGAAATTACAACAACACCGTCGCCTTGTCCTTTAAGAACTAGGTCGATGTCAGCTGTATTGTCATCTGGATCAATAGCTTGAAGTGTTACGTTAGATGCTGAGTTTGACATTCTTAACTTGATATTATCAGTTAATGTGCCGTTAATTTCAATACCTGCTGTACCAGCCGCATCTCTTACTGCTGAAACATAGTCGTATTGATTAACTGAACCAGTTGATCTTAAGAATTTATTTACTGTACCAACTGCTGTAAGACCAGTACCACCTTGTGAAACTGCTACTGTACCGTCTAAGTCTGCGGCCAATAAAGCAGATGCACCGTAGTTAGTACCATCTGATCTTAAGTACTGACCTGAAGAGCCTACAGCGATCTCGCCACCGTCTGCTTCAACAAGTGAGTTTGTGCCATGACCTGAGATAGATGTACCGAAGCCACCATATGCTCTGCCAATAGCTGTACCATTCCAAGTACCTGCCGCGATTGTACCCATACGCATAGTTGCGTTTGTAGTAGACGCTTGGTTAGCCGAACCTGTCATAAAGTTCCATGAGTCATTTGAATCATCAAATGAAATGAAAGCAAACTGGTTTGCATCAGCAGTATTTGATCTTTTAACTTCAATACCACCAGCTAAACCTGTTTCTTGTGACGTAGCACCACTGTTAACTTGGATGTATTTGTCTTCTGAAGACACAGTTCCAACGTCTAAAGTAATTGAAGAACCTGAAACTGTTAAGTTACCATCTACTGTTAAGTTACCTGTGAATCTACCGTTACCGTTGAAAGTTGCAGTTGATCCTAAAGTACCTGTTGTAAATGTAGTAACACCAGTGATTGAACCACCAGTGATCGCTACTGAATCAGAGGCTTGAGTTGCAATTGTACCTAAGCCTAGTGAAGTTCTAGCAGTAGCACCTGATTCTGTTGTGAAGTTTGAACCATCACCAACGATAAAGTTACCGTCGCCTGGTGTTAAACCAGCAACATCAGATAATTGTGCATCAAAAGCCTGTACGTCAGTACCAATAGCCAAACCTAAGTTTGTTCTAGTTGAGTTACCGTCAGTAAGTGTGATTGCCCCACTAGCGGCGATTGTTGCGTCACCTGATAAAGTTTTATTATCAAAGCTATCTGAACCATCATGGATTAAAATTTGTCCTGATGAAGCACCAGATATATCAGTGTCTGATAATTCAGCAAGTGTATCTTGACCTGCCGTAGCCGCATCAACGTATGCCTTAGTAGCGGCATCTTGTGCGTTTGATGGATCTGCAACGCCTGTAATAGCCGCTGAACCCATTGCCGCACCGTTAAATGTCGGAGTATCACCAGTACCTAAGCCTAGTGATGTTCTTGCTGTGTTGCCTGACTCAGCAACAAAGTTTGAGCCGTCACCAACGATAAAGTTACCATCGCCTGGAGTTAAGCCCGCAACGTCAGATAACTGAGCGTCGAATGCCTGTACGTCTGAACCGATTGCTAAACCTAAGTTAGTTCTAGCCGCGGCCGCCGTAGAAGCGCCTGTACCACCGTGTGCTACACCGATATCTGTTGCGTTCCAAGTACCAGTTGCAATTGTGCCCAAAGTAGTGATTGATGTTTGACCTGCATAGTCAGATTTGATTCTTAAGTTATCAGAATTGATTTCTAAAGTTGAATCGTCAACGTTAACACTCAGGGTGTTACCTGATTTTGTTAAACCGTTACCTGCTGTGATCAAGCCAGCACCAGAGAATTGTGTGAAAGTTAATGCAGTTGTACCAACTGTGATTGCTCCGTTAGTTGATAAAACGTAACCACCGTCACCGTTTACAGTACCTTCTTCAATAAATGTGAAAGCACCTGAAGTTACTTCTGCATCCGCATCAAAGTCAGTTGCTCTTGTTGGAGCTCCTGAGGCATTTACTGTGTAAATACCGTTTTCTGATCCGTCTGCTTGGTTTTTAATTAAGATTCTATCGTTAGTCGCAAGTGTTACGCCGTCAATAGTATCTCCATTTGCGAAGTCTGAAGCTAAAGTACCAGCCGCAGTCGTAGCCGCTCTTACTGAATCTTTAACATCCAAACCTGATTTAGTGGCATCAACGTATGATTTTGAAGCAACGTCATTAGCATTCGATGGAGTCGTAGCAACTCTTATCTGTGCTAAAGTCGAGCCGTCCGTAGTAAATTTGAAAAATGCAGATGATGAATCATAAATTAATCTACCACCAGCTTTACCAAATTGTACGTCAGAACCTATACCTGATAAGCCAAAGTTTTTTACATTAGCCATTATATTATCTCCCTATATAAGCTATATTCTAAATTTAGTTTAATTTCGGGAGGGTCTGCCTCGTTGTTATATAAATCCACCTTCGTTCGGAGTGGTTAATGATATTTATATGTTATTGATCTAAATTATCAATGTATATTAACGTATAAGTTTATATTTAATCAAGAGAAAAGGGCTTATATTTCTATAAGCCCTCTTCAAATATTTTAAATATTATGCGATTGAACCCCAGTCAAGTGAATCAACATGAGATGTTGCAATACCGCCCATATCAAAACTAGTAGTTAAAGGTGTACCTTGTACACCAGCACCATGATAATGATGTGGGAAGTTAGAGCTGGCTTCGTTTACAGCACCGAAGTTTGTAAACCCGTTACCTGGATCAAAAACTTTTCTTACGTTAGTTCTGATTTCCAAGTTTTTTACTCGAACATTGTTAAATGCTTTAAGGTTAAAATATCTAATGTTTGCCATTTTGAATCTCCTATCCTTTAAATTACATTAAGTTAACTAATACTTCGATAACACCTGTTTCGCCATCAAAGTCTTCCAATGCCTTACCAATCATGTGACCACATTTTGCTTCGCCAGCCATAGCATGACCTGCCATGTCTGAAGTGCAAAGTAAATCACCTTTTCTAACTGTACCTGTTACTTTACAAGGAACTCTTCCTGTAAGTGCAACAAATGGGTGTGATGCATCATCACCTGCTTCTGAGTTCATCATGTATGCTGGTGCTGAAGAAATAACACCTGCTACTCTGTGATCGTAAGCTGATGAAGCCATAGTAATTTCTTTGTCGCCGCCGAATACTACTACTGTACCTGCATCATATTGTGCATCTGAACTGTATCTCTCAGCCAAGTCAGCGTATTGTGCCGATGTTGCTGTTGCAGTGATTACGTTCGCCGCAAAGTTACCTGAACCATCTCTAATTACAACTTTGTTAGCTGTGTTTGTAGATGCCGCATCATTCATTGATAATGATTGATAGTAAGTTGTACCATCTAATGTTAATTCCCAAACATCTGATGTTTCATTCCATCTGAAGTCAACGTTTGCTGAAGTACCTCTGTTTACTTCGATACCAGCGTTCTCTGATGGTGCACCAGATTCGTTTGAGTTTAACTCAATAATGTTGTCAGCTAATTTGATTGTTTCAGTATTAACTGTTGTAGTTGTACCAGAAACTGTTAAGTCTCCAGAAACAATTACGTTGTTGTCGAATGTTTTGTTACCAGCGATGTTTTGTGCGCCAGTTAATCCGACATATCTTGCATCTGCATAAGATCTAGGCATTGCTGATGAATCACCAATGTTACCTGTACCTACGCCTAAGATATCATTTGAATTTAATTGAATGTCGTTATTGAAGTCGATTTCTGAACCTGTTGATGAAAATGCTTTTCCATCAGTAAGTTGAACATTACCTTTAAGTGCAATAGCACCTGTATCTGGTGTTAATTCAACGTCACCTGAACCTAATGCTTTAACTACAACGTTCTCGTTAGTGTCACCTGATAATGTTACGTCACCAGAATCAACACCCATAGCCGCTACACCATTAATGAAAAGTGTAGATGGACCTACGAAAATGTCGCCCCACATTTTTGAAGCTGAACCTAAGTTGTATGTTACGTTCGCTGAAGGTATTAAGTGTGCACCAATTGATGTTGATGCTACGTTCGATAAATCGATTTTCGCTAACTCATGACCGCCTGCTTGTGAACCGTCGTGTACGTGTACTGAATTACGTGTAGTGTTGACTGTTAACTCGCCTGCTAAACCAGTAAAAGAACCATGCTCTGTAGCTGTTCCTCTACGTCTTTGAATTGCATAACTTGCCATTTTATATTGCTCCTATATCGATATATTAGACATATATTTTTTATGTATATGTTTTTATAGATTCTGAGCCGAGTCGCGTCTCCCTGCTCAAGTATATTTAACCAAAAGAAGCTAAATTTAAGTGATTATTTAATTATATATAGTGTAATAAATAACATAAAGAATCAGGAGAAACAATAATGAAAGTATCACCACTTAAAGGATTTGGCAACATGGGAGCTTCTGTAACAGGACTTGCATATCCATTTGAGCAAAGCGAGATCGAAGAGCTTAAAAAGTTGCTACTTAAAGAGCTTGTTGTAGTGCTACCTAAAATAAACTACACAGCAGAACAATATTATGAACTAACAGGGAAACTAGGTAAAATTAGCACCTTTGGTCTTCAAGAAGGAATTGACGAACCAGAAGGATGGACAGGATATCTAGATGATAACGGAAAAACAATACTTCCCGGTTTATGGAAAGTAACAGCAAAGAAAACAAAAGATGGTAGATTTGCTGGAATGCCAACTGGTATTTCAAAAAGATTAAATTGGCACAACAATGAAACTGATGGTATCAATCCAGCGGCTAACTTTGTAGCATTACAAGGAGTCAAAGGAACAGCAGGTAGTATCACTCAAGTTTGTCAAATGATAGATAGATTTGAAAAAGAGCCAAACGAAAACAAAGAACTATTAAGAAAAATAAATGTTCTTTGGGGTGTGGTTCCAGGTGATGACGGCATTATGCCAGACTTACCTAAGCCAGGAGAAGAAGGTTATGATGCTATCCAAGGTACTGAAGAAATGACTACCAAGGAAGACATGGACAAATACAAAGATGCAATTAATATGAACATTAAACAACAACCTTTAATACAAGTTGCTCCCAACGGTAAAGAAGGTTTAAGATTTACTCCTAGCCAAGTTATTGATATATCTCCTCATGAAGCTGACGGAACCATAACAGTATTTGATGATGATGAACACAAAAAAATACTAGCTGAGGATTATGTAGCATCTAATCATTGGAAAGAACTTAAACAAAGAATCATGGATGAATACGTTACACCAGAATACATCTATGATCATGTTTGGCAGGACGGTGATATATTTTACATGGACCAAGTAACTTGTATGCACAGACGAACAGATATGAATTATGATGTTGCTGGCTTGGACATGAATGCTTTAGAGGAACGTTTATTGAATAGATTGGAGGTACAGGTGTAATGAAAGTCCATAAAGAAAAACTTTTTGGAAACTATGGTTCAACAGTTTCCGACATAGCATATCCTTTCAACCCTAGAGACATGCATGACTTGGCACATTTGTTAAAACAAGACCTTGTTCTTGCTATCAAGAAAGTACACTTCAACATCGATCAGTTTTATGAATTATCAAATTCATTAGGTGAAGTATCAACACACGGACAAAGAAAAGATGAACCTACCAAACATCTTACAGGTTATCATACTGAAGATGGTCGTCCATTGTATCCAGGACTTGACAAAGTTACTGCAAAGAAGAAAGTAACAAACGAGTACGAAGGAGTTGCCGCTGGTTTTAGTAAACGATTAAATTGGCATTGTGCAGAATCACAACGTGATAAAATTTCTGTCTATGTGGGCAATGACAAATCAAAAAAGAGTAAAATTGAAAGACCTTTACCTGAATTCGTTGGACTACAAGGAGTTACTGGCACCAAAGGTTCAGTCACACAGGTTTGTCAAACCATTGATAGGTTCGAACAAGAAAGTGAAGCATACCAAGAAGAGATGCGTAACATGAAAGTGAGATGGGCATTTGTTGATGGTGACGAAGGCATTGTTCCTGACATCGAAGAAAGCTATAGGAATGAAGAATTCGGTCATGGTGGAGATCACCTTATGAACAAAATTAAACCTTTGATAGCTAGATGCACCAATGGCAGGGAAGGTGTGCATTTTTCTCCATCACAGGTCACAGAGATAGTGGGCTATGATGAAAAGCAATTCCAAGAATGGAAAGATTATTTCATGAAAGAGTATGTCACGGAAAAATACATCTACGATCATGTGTGGGACGATGGAGACATATTGTACATGGATCAACTCAATTGCATACACAGACGCACCAACGTTGGTGGGGATGTCGCTGGACTTTCCATGCAACAGCTAGAACAAAGATTGTTGCACAGGATAGAGTTTCACGTTATCAATGAAGATGACAACACCCTAGGCATTGATAAAATTAAAAAAGTAAAAGATAATTAAACACATACTTTAATAAATATTTGCATAGGATTAAAAAGAAATGATATTTAAAACTTCACAAGGCGAGTGGAACTTAGATATACCAAAAAACTATCATACCGCCGTATTAAAGATGTCAGGTGGAGCCGATAGTGCTATGATGGCTTACTGCCTCTGCTTGTACAAACGTGATGAGAGGCCAGACTTAAAGTTGATCGTTGCTACATCAAACGGCTACCCTCCTAAGAATTGGCACACAAGGAACGTTACTTGGGTTTGTGATAAGATCAGCGAACTCACGGGTGTTGACCTATGGGATCGCAGACAGAACCAGATAACCAAACCTGAAACAAAGTATCTGGGCAGTGATTTCGAAGAACAGATAAGGACAAGCGAATATGATCAGTTCCAAAAGCTGAACCAACAGAACATAATGAGGCAAGAAGGTAATCCATTGGGCCGCGGCATGGTGTTCTTCAATGGTTTGACCATGAATCCACCGGAGAATGTCAGAGAACTGTACGAAGACTTCCATGATGGGATCAAACACATGAAGATGGAAGAAGCGGCTTACCTATACGAAAGATCTCCCAATCCACCCAAATGGTTCATACCCGGCAAGCAACAATATGAGTTCACGGGCAACGCAGATGACTACGCATCAGGCAGGATGATGTGGTATC
>MDTD01068980.1_pt1 | contig 14332 bp, 11 predicted proteins | sample 811221 | NCBI WGS metagenome assembly MDTD01 (sample SAMN05326646, study PRJNA326480) | marine metagenome | isolation source: seawater | place: Pacific Ocean: South West | collected 2011
AAAAATGGTAGAGAGGCCTCCTTGGACGGAGATGGTGGCCATCAGTCAAGCCATGTCCAGATTGGAGGCGTTGGCGAAGGGAAAAAAGCCTGATTTCGCTATCCTCACCGATGGCGAATCACCCCGGACCCCAACGCGCATCACCGCTCCTATCGCACCATCAGCGGACCCAATCCAAGATGCGCCTGATGCGGTCGTAACCGCTGCCACCATCGAACCAGCGGTGCTCGAAGAAGAGCCTCCAGAGTTGTCTGAAGCAACCGTTGTCCCTGAGCCCATCCCCGCCACCAGCGTGAGCGCCGAACCGATTGAAGCGATCGACGGCACAGAAGAAGACGAAACTGATGAACCAGAACCCATCGATGCAGATGAGTTGATGCTGGAAAACATGCCGTTAGAAAATGTGGAAGACAATTGGATCGCTTTCGTTGACCAGGTGAGGCAAAGCGATCGGACTTTGGCCGCCCACATGGAACACGCGTACTTCGGCGATGATTCTAATTTTCAAAACGGAAAGATTGGGTTGGTCTTTAAGAAAAAACTGCATTTGAGCGCGGTCTCACAAGGGCAAAGTGCATCGTTTTTTCTCCATGCGCTCAAAGAGCACATGGGTGATGGTGCAGAAATTCAGCTCAGCTACCAGCCCGAGTTCCAAGAAACCAAGCCGAGCATTCAAATGGCGCGCCGACGGGCACTGGAGAAAGCCCACGCAGCATTGCGCTCTTATGCACAAGAAGATCCGGTGGTGCAAAAAGCCCTGAGTCTTTTTGGTGGCGAGATTCGAAATGTCGAGCGTTTGATTTAACCGCGTCCCGCTTGGGTTAAGACCGGATTTGAAAAATGTTTCGGGGGGCCCAATTGCAGGGGAACCTCTTTGGGTTTGACCACTTTGGTGGGTTTGCGACCCGGCTTCCCTGGCGTTTTCTTGGGGCCCGTGTCACGCCGCCGAATTCGAGGCGGTGGCGGACCATCTTTGGGCAAGATACCCTGTTTGGCCAAAGCGCGTAGTTTGCCATCTACCAGCGACATGAAGGCTTCGAGATCGCCTCGGGTGGCCAGTTGGGCTTCGATCCAGCGCAATGGTCCCTTTTTGGGTGTCATTTCGTACAGGTTACGGGCCCGCCCAGTGAGTTCGGTGTCTTTGTCTAAATAGGCACCCACTTTATCGCCCACACCCACCAAGCCCATGAGTGGGTTTTGGGTGAGATAAACCCCACAGACGGTGACTTCACCGATGCAAAAACGGGGCGCCCAACCACTGCTGGGGCCGTACCAATACATTTCGGGGTGTAATTTACGTTTTTGAAGCTCTTCGATCACTTGTTGAAAGCGGTTCCAGCGAGAGCCGAGAATCTTTTGCAGTGCTTCATCGGTGGGGTCGAAATCTTTTTCTTTAAGGGGGCTTTTCGCCATGGATTTTCCTTTGGGCCGCCTCTATTGGGGGCCAGTTGCAGGCCTGATCTCAGGGTCGCCTCAGTATACAAAAAAACTGAATGAAATTCCAATGGTATCAGCGTGGTTTGGGCAGTTGCATAGAAAAATCAGTTTGAACGGTTTCACCGGTCAAATAAGCGTAGGTAATCCAAGATCCCACCACTTTACGCACATAGTTGCGGGTTTGGTTCACGGGAATGGCCTCAACAAAGGCGTCCATGGCCTGATAATCGTGCAGGCGCTTGCGCCACTTTCGCACATTGCCTGGTCCCGCGTTATATGCGGCAATGGCCAAGAAGGGGTGCTGCAAAAGCTTCAGTCGCCTGGAAAGGTGTTGGGCGCCCAAGAGCGTATTGGTTTTCGGAATAAAAAGCGCATTGAGGTTGGGCAAAGGGATTTTACCCAGCTGTGCTTCTTCTTTGGCAGTGGCCGGCATGAGCTGACACAGGCCGCGCGCCCCGGCCCAAGAGGTCACATCTTTTTCAAAGGCGCTTTCTTCCCGGGAGAGCCCCCACAACATGGATTGCGGCAATTCGTACACTTCGGCCGCATTTTTAAAGGCCGCATCGTGGGCGAGGGGAAATGCCAGTTGCCACGTGTGTAAGGTGTCTTTCACTGGCAGGCCATGGGGCCAATGCAGCCTCGCTTTACGAAGTTCGCGATGACTTTTGCCGTAAGCTTCGGCCAGGTAGTAGCCCAACGCGCGATCCAGGTGAGAGATATTACCTACCTTTTGAAGTCGATCGAGGACCCATATGGCTTCGGCATCATAGCCTCTGTCGATTAAAGCCTTCACCAAAGCCAGTTCTTCTTGTTGCTGGGGGAGATCAGGCAGCGGCGTTTGGAGACGGGTGTTCATGGGTACGAACGGCGATGGCGCGGCGATGCTGGCAGGCATGTGTAGATGCTCACTGGCATGAAACATCAAGCGAAGTGCCAAGTGGCCATAGTAGCTCGCACTGCGCGTTTGCGACAACGCTTGTAGTTCTTGCCAGCCTTGTTCTTTGGACACTTGGCTTTGAGTGGGGGTCAGTTTTTTTAGGTCCGGGTAAATCTTTAAGCGACCCCTCCAATACAGCGCGCGGTCTTGGGTGAAAGCATCCAGTTTGTCTTTGCGGGCTAAGGAGTCCAGCTGGGCGATGGCCCCGGTGACATCGGCAGCACGAGCGAGTGCGAAGGCCAAACGAAAAGCCGCCTCGTGCCACATGTCCCCATCAGGGTACTGGCTCAATAAGGTCTTATACGTTGCTACCGCTTCGGTGGTTTTCTTGCTGGTTTCCAGATGCAGCGCTTTCATCATCATCACGTCGTCTGCCAGTGGGTCTTGAGGATAGTTGGCCAGAAAGTGATCGTATAAGGGAAGGGCAGCGCTTAAAGCTTGAAAAGAGGCCACTTTGGCTTTCATGTAGGACGCTTTTCGCACCGGGGTGCCCGAGCATTCTTTTAAAACCCGGTCCAAAAAGCGGTGTGCTTTTTTGTAGTGTCGTTTTTTCCTTCCGGATTTACCCACTTGATACGCGATTTCGCAGGTGTCCTCATTTAAAGGTTGTCCTTTGATGGCTTTTGGCCCTTCTGTGAGAATGATGCGGTTTTCATGGCGCAGGGACAAGTTGGCAATTCGTGTTTTTTGTTGGGGAACCGACAGCTTTGGCTGTTTGTTTTTACCGAAGGCCTTGGCTTCATCGGTGTCGCCCAAAACCACATGCAGTCGTTCGCGGGCCTTCACTTGAGACTGGACGGGGCCATGTTGGGCCACTTGCACCCACAGTTCGGCGAGGGCGGAGCGTCGTTTTCGGTCACCGGTATGGGGAGCCCAGTCTAAAATCGAGATCGGGTGAGCGACCAACTGGTTGGCCACCTCTTTTTTGGCGTCTTTCAGGTGTGCTGCAGCCTCCAAAAGGGCCAAGACTTCCACGTTCCAAAAAGGAGCGGCCATGACTTCCCAAGCAAAGACATCCGCTTGTTTGTCCATTTTGTGTGCCTCGTAACAGCGCATGAGACTAAGGGATAATACGGGCTGCAATTGAGGGTTTTCGGCATCCCGAAGAACGGTGGCGCAGGGGTCGGGTGGGGTACTGGCTCCGGTTGGGTTAGGGGGCGACACTGGGCTTTGGGTGGCGGTGGTTGCACCAGCGAGCCCGAACGCCAAAACGGGTATAAATAAGAAATATGGATTGATTCTTTTCATAAGCGAAAGCAAGACAAACAAAACCCTCTATTGATTCCCGAAACCCGGACTGGCAGATTTCATTCGTTTTTGGAAATAAGAACAAGTAAAAGTGTGTTGTATAGCAAAAAAAATGAATCGCCTGAGGGGTGTGCACGTCATAAGGGTAAGATTCAAGGGGACGGAGACTAGATGAGACAGCTAAAAATCTTAGGGGCATTTGGCCTTTTGGTGCTTTTGTCGCAAAACAGCCATGCCAGGTCCGATCTGTGGGTATCCGGGAAGGATGCAAGAACGACCGCGAAAATTGAGATTCCCTCTTTGGCGCCTTTGGTGAAGGCGCGTGAGTCTGCGGTTTTGGTGGTTTATACGGTGAGCGAGGGGCCTGCCGTCATGCCCTTGCCTTTTCCCTTTGGCCGCGAACAGCCAAGTCCCAGGCGCCGTAACTCCGGGCAAGGATCTGGATTCATCATTCATCCCCACGGCTATGCATTGACCAATCAACACGTGGTGGAAGGTGCCATCGAGATTTCGGTTCGCGCCGGAAACAAACCTGAAAAGATTAAAGCAGAGGTGATCGGTTCCGATCCCAATACCGACGTGGCATTGCTCAAGCTGCAGAGCAACCGCAAAGACTGGCCGGTCATTCCGCTGGGTGATTCCACCGACTTGAATATTGGTGATTTTGTCGTGGCCATTGGCAACCCTTTCGGTCTTGAGATGAGTGTGTCTTTGGGCATTTTATCGGCGCGTGGGCGACGAGACGTGGCGCCTTCTGGTCGTGCCGGCCTGTACGATTTTTTACAGACCGATGCGTCCATCAATCCAGGTAACTCCGGCGGGCCTTTGCTAAACCTCAAGGGTGAGGCCATTGGGATCAACGCGGCGGTGAACACGGCGGGCCAAGGCATTGGGTTCGCGATTCCCATCAACTTGGCAAAGAAGGTGGCCATCGATCTCAAAGACAAAGGCCGCGTGGTACGTTCCTACATCGGTGTCACTATCGACAAGGTGACTCCTTTGGTGGCTTCCAACATGGGCTTAAAATCCCCGCACGGTGCATTGGTGCGGCAGGTGGCGCCCGACTCACCGGCGGAACTCGCAGGCATTGAGCCCGGTGATATCATCACGCATTTTAACGGCCAGAAAGTTGAAACCTCTTCACAGTTACCGTTGATGGCGGGATTGGCTGGCGTGGACAAAAAGATCAAATTGCGTTTGGTCAGAGACGAAAAGCCCCTCAGTGTGAAAATCCGTTTGGGGGAAATGCCCACCGATCGTCGCATTGGCAAGCTGAAAGACAAGAAGTCCAGTGAAAAACAGGTTGCCAAATTAGGGGTGGCGGTTCAAGACATCGATGGGGAGGCCCGCCGCGTTCTCAAGTTGCCCAAGAAAATTAAAGGAGCCTTGATTGTGAAAGTGCGCAACGGCTCCGCAGCTTCCTTTGCCGGACTTCGTCGAGGTGATGTGATCACTAAAGTGAACGGCAAAAAGGTATCCAACGCACGGTCCTTTATTGGGTCGGTGAAAGATGTCCCCTCTGGCAAACTGGTACGCCTCATGGTGCAACGACGAGACAGCCGTTTGTTTATCGCGGTGAAGAAGCCTTAAGGCTGCGCGCTGCATTTCATTTGTGAAACCTGTTGGCCGCCTTGCTCCAGTGGATCTTCAGAGGCCGACACCACAGTATCGCCGCGGTGGTTATAGGTGATGGCTTCGCCTTGCAGTTCCCACGAGGGGCGCCCACCCAATACGATTGGGGTGATGCTGTCGATGTCTTCGATGCTTTTGCCCCCGACAAATCGGTATTCATACATGCCGCCGTAGGTTTTTAGGAGCAGCCGTTTGGCGGAACTGTGGTAGGCCGCTGCCGTGATCAGCTTGTTTTGCCCGGACAGGTTGTCGTGACTGGGGTTGGAAAACTGGCCCAGGGCGGTTAAGGGTTGCGTCGTTTCGCCGTTTAAGTCCAGACGAAAGAGCCGAGCGCTGTCACCTTCGGTTTTTTCAAATAAAAATCCGACATCCCGCGTGCTGTCGATCACGAAGCCTTCAATGTTTGGCTTGAGGCCCGTGAAGGTGAGCGTGATGGTTTTGAGGGAGGCGGTGGTGTGTGTTTGCGTTTCGAGGCCGGAGCCCAGGTCGGGTTCTTCAAGAATGTGAATGAGCAGGTGGGGACGTTCGTGTCGGTTGTCCCCTACGTCAGCCACGTACAAGCAAGGGGCGGTGCTGTTGGGGCAAGGGCCACTGGCCATATCTTCAAAATCGCGGGCGTCGGTGTTACTGATTTGTAGGGTGGCCCGGTGATTGCCGTTGGTATCGATGGCATAAATTTGTGCGGCATCGCCAGAGTCGTTGTGCCCCCAATAGAGGTTCTCTTGTCGCAGCGAAGGTGAAATGCCTGAGATTTCCAAGAGCAAGGTCCCGGGCAGCGAAAAGTAGTTTTCGGGCGTGTCGTAAGTGTTTGCACAGGCTTGCGATTGAAAGTCAGACGAGAGTGTGGGTGGTTCTGATGGGGGAACCCCACTGTCGGAGCGCGAAGGTTCGGTAGGGCTTCGAGTCTCGGGTGAAGGAATGGGGGGGGCGTCTTTTTGGGAGGCGGTTTGACAGGCCAAGATGGAAAAACAGAGTGAAAACCGCAAATAGGATTTGAACTTTGACATCATTTGATAAACCATTACACAGTGAACAATCACTTATAAGTTGATTCAGTGATTTTGTCATGGAGGAACCATGTGGTGGGCGGATAAATCTTTGGCGGCACGCGCATCGGCCATCCGTTTGGTGGCTTTCGATGTGGATGGTGTTTGCACAGACGGTCGGTTTTACTACGGGGCAGATGGTGAGGCGCTCCATGCGTTTCATGCCCGCGATGGCATGGGGCTGGTGGTGGCCCGACAGAATGGTTTGCCCACCGCTGCGATCAGTGGTCGTAACAGCAAAAATGTGCAAGCCCGATTAAGCGAATTGAAGGTCCCTCACATTTTACAGGGCATTCATGACAAACCTGCGCACCTCGACGCACTTCGACAAGAGTACGATTGTCAGTGGTCCGAAGTCGCTTTTATCGGTGACGATGTGAACGACATTCAACTCTTGCAGCAGGTGGGGTTGGCAGCCACGGTGGCCGATGCCGCATATGGGGTGGGTGACCACGCACATTTTTCTTTAAAGGCGTCTGGAGGAAGAGGCGCTTTGCGGGAGTTCATTGAGGGGATTTTGCGGGTTCAGGGCAAGTGGCCCTTTTAAGCTAAGGGCTACTTTTCAAAGAGCCACGACAGTTGCGTGTGGGGTCCAAGCTGATCGATGATGTAGCACCGGAATTGTTTTTTGAGCCGGTTGGCCAATTGTCCCATGCGCTGTTTTGACACCCCATATTCTTTACCCAGCGCCACCAAGCTCACGGGGTCGGGGGACACCAAGTGCTGTACCCAAATGGCTTTGTCTCGTTCATTTTCGATGCTGGCGGCAAAGCCTTTGACCATGCTGCCGATGATGCTCGTGAGTTCTTGTTGGGCGGCATGGGCTTCGGGATCGGGCTCATCACCAGCCAACATATCGCCCAATTCTTGACCGCCATCACTGTCCCCCACTTTGGCCGCTAAGGATGCTTCACGGGCATCCAGACGTTGAACGACCCGTGCCACTTCTTCTGGAGATTCCCCCACTTCTTTGGCGATATTTTCTACCGAGTCGGATTTGCCTTCTGCCAGCAGTTTGCGACGGATACCGGGGAGCGCGAAATAAAGTTTTCGGCCCGCCCGGGTATTGCCCGTGTGAATGAGTCGACCATTGAGCATGAGAAAGCGCGTGAGTTGGGCGCGAATCCAATAGGCTGCGTAGGTGCCGTAACGAATGCCTTTGCTCGGGTCCCATTTTTTGGCGGCGATGGCCATTCCCGTGGAGGCCTCTTGAACCAGATCCATGAGGTTGGCCCAGGAACGCCGGTATTGATGGGCCATTTTGATGCCCAAGCGCATGTTGTGAAAAACGAGTTTTTTGGCCGCTTCATCGTCATGATATTTCATGACCTTATGGCCCAAGGCGGCCTCTTCTTCTTCGGAGAGACGGGGAATGCGAGAGGCGCGTGTGACGAAACTGCGGTAGAGGTCTTTGGAAGTTTCATCCGTTTCGAGGGGCTCTTCTTTGGCCTCGGGCTCAAAAATATCTGGTTCTTGCGTTCCCAAAAGACCTTGGGGACGAACCCAGTCACTTTTGTTGTCTGCGAGCCGAATACGTTGTTGCTGAATGACCGCCTGGGTGGCCATGTCCAAGATGTGCATATCATCCAGTTCGGATTCCTCCGCCTCTGGTTCAATGACCTCTCCCTCTTGGCTGGGAGATAAGATCTCGCTGGGTTTGGTGGCTCTGGCCATTTTGCTTAGGGATCTCCTTAGATGCCTGATTTTACCAACTTAACCACCTGCAACGGAAAATAAAGACCCCATGTTGTAACATGTTGATTTTATGAGGAAAAAAATCGGTTTGAGGCCGCCTGCCGTTCTCGGGCGGTCCCGGTCTTTGCCTCGGTATTTTTTGCCCTGAGAAATTTGTCAGAAGGGGTTGGAAGCCGCCATAATGGCCGATGCACCACAGATCAAATGGTAGAAGAAGATGAATCTCATGAAAAACAAGATGGTTTTGGTTCTGGCGGGCTTGTTGGTCATCCCCTTTTTGCTGGGGCTCTCTTTAAGCTTGGCGGAAATCGAACCCCGTGCCGCCGCCGGGGCCCAGCTCGCAGATTTGGATTAAATCACGCGCTGGCATGACAATCTCGCGATGGGTTGAAGCAAACAGCTCCTCCTGATTCCCAGTCAAATTCTGGACTGATACCGCTTCAGATTGGTATTGATGGGTGCATCCGCTTCAGCTTTATTCAGCCTCGGACCTCTTTTGCAAAAGTTTGTTGTATCAACCCTCCGTACCCTGCTTGCGGGACTGCTGTTCCTGATCGCTTTCAGCAATTCTGGTTTCACCCAAGAGAGTCAATTTGCACCACAGTTGGCGATCATTCCGGGCGTTGGCTTGGATGTGCGTTCCCTCAGTGATGATTTGTACTTGGGGACCCCGGTCTCTTTGGAATTTCAAAGCAAGCCTGCTGCACTCAAATTGCATGCGCCCATTTTCTGGAATCTCAACCCTCCCAATTTGAGTCCGAACGATCCGGCAGCCTGTGCGTTTCTGCGTTGCGATGATTGGTGGGTGAATGGTGAGCTTGATGTGGTGCGTGTGTCCCGTGTGATTCAGTCATTTCGTTTGGGCCATGGTGACAGCGATTTTTTTGTTCGTGGGGGCGCATTGGACCTGAAGTTGGGGCAAGGCCTTTTGGTCAATGGCTATCACAATCAAATTCATTGGGACTTGCGAACGAGCGGGGTTTATGGCCGCAGCACCATTTGGGGAACGCCCCTGCAAATTGCAGCTTTTGCGGGCTCATTTCTGGGCGCACCGTCGGTGTTGGGTGGGCGGATATCAGCGAGCCATCCTTTGGGTGCGGGCGCACTCAAAGTGGACTGGGGCGTTGAAGGGGTTTTCGATCCTTATATGAACAGCCAAGCCACCGATTTGGGACACATGGGGGATTTGAATTTAGAGAAGATCGATCGTCGCTTGGGGGCGGGAGCGGCCGACGTGGCGCTGTCCTTTGATCTTTTGGAGCAACTGTTGGTGCTCAAACCATATATGGGCACGAGCCTTCTCAATGGCTTCTCACATTATGGCCAATCTCAAGGCGAATGGGGCTTGGGTGGTTTGGGGGGCTTACAATTGTGGCTCACGCTGCCTTGGGTGGGGCTTTACGTTGAAACTTTTTTGGGTGGCTCTTCTGACGCGCATTATTTTGCGCCTTTCGACGTGACTTATGAGTTAGACAAACGTGTCAGTCTCGTTCCCACCACCACCGAAGGGGATAATTTTCTTTATGTGCCCAGGGCGGGCGGCATTAACCAAGGGTATGAAGTGGGGTTTCAATGGAGTGATGCCCTCACCGGTTCATTGAAACTCCGCATACCGCCCCAGGAAAGAGGGGCTTTGTTTCACGGTAAAGTGCAATGGCAATCCGCTGACCTTCAACTGGGCGCGCAGTGGATTTCAAAAAAGCGTTGGACGGCCATTCAGGCTGATCACGACCCCAGCGTGGCTTTGTTCGAAGGGGCCATGCGCATTTTCGATGATTGGTCGGTGTGGGGCCGTTATGCCTATTGCCCCCATTTGAGCCAAGGCCAAGAGGTGGTTTGGCAAAACACCCACGATGCGTTGTTTGGTGTGATGTGGCGACGACAGGTGAGTGCGAAGTAACACAAAAAAAACGCACCCCGATGAGGTGCGCTTTGTTTTTGGATTGTGACCCGTAGCGTTTAGCCTTTGGCGGCCACTTCGGCTTCGATTTCTTTTTCAATCTCTGCCAAGTCGGCTTCCGCCGGGGCTTCTTCTTCTTTGGCCATGCCCATGGACGCTTTGAGTGCTGCCAATTCATCGTCGGCCGCCATGCTGTCTAAGTTGGCAAACTCTTTTTCCAGGTTGTCTTCACCCATATCCATTTCGAGTTCAGCGGTGGCCGATGCTTCGGCTTCCATGGTGTCGACTTTTTCTTCCATGCGCGCGATGGTGTCAAAGGCACTGGTGTTGCTCATGCCCGACATGGTTTCGGCAATGGTCTTTTGGGCCTCGGCGCGCTTGGCGCGGGCGATGAGCAAGTTTTTCTTGCGCTTGGCCTCGTTGATCTTATTGCTGAGTTTGGTGAGGGCTTCTTTGAGCTTTTCAACTTGCGCCTTTTGTTGGTGCCAGCTGGTTTCGAAAGAGCCAGCGGTTTGAGCGTGTTCGGCTTTGCGCTCGAGGGCCTTTTTCGCCAACTCATCGTTGCCTGCTTTGACGGCCATCATGGCTTTTTCTTCCCACTTGAGGGCGAGCTCTTTTTCTTTTTCGAATTGCTTTTGTAATTTCTTTTCATCTGCGATGGCCACGGCCACCTGCTTTTTGGCTTCCACCAGTTGCTCTTGCATGTCCATGAGCATTTGGTTGAGCATTTTTTCGGGATCCTCTGCTTTATTGATCATGTCGTTCACATTGGAACGCAGCAGGGTTGCCAGTCTTTGAAAAATCGCCATTGTTCAATCCTTAGGTTTTAAAAATTATTGTAATGCTGCAGGGACGCTTTGTCCGTGAAATTGGGCCAGCTCTTTGTAGTGACCGGTGATGCACAGAGACAGCGAATCGATGGAGGCTTGAAACTCATTCAAGTCCAGATTGTCTGCTTGCAGGGTGTCGGTAGCCACCACGGCATCGCCTTCGAGCCCGTAGGCACCGTGCAGCATATCAGCGGTATTCAATTTCAACAGAGTTTCAAACAAAGCCTGTCGGTCGCAATCTTTGGGGATGTCCATGAGTTTGACTCTGAAAAACACCACGGGATCGTTGAGGTAGACCACGATGTTATCGATGGTGTCGTATTCATCGTTGATCATCCAGGTGTTGTCCGCGAGCTTTTCCCAGGTCAGGCCTGTTTCTTTGAGGTAGCTTTCAATGGTTTCGGCGTTGGCCATAATTGTCTCCTTCGTCATTCTCGACCACGCGATCCAACCTCATATGCCGGCTGCCTGTCAAGTCTCACAAAGGTGCTGGGAAAACCCGTCAAAACGAGGTATGAACCCCTCAAGTAGGAGGTCTTTTGAAGCTGGCACTATTCCAACTGAACCCTTTGGTGGGAGCGCCCGAAACCAATGTGAAACGCCTGTTGCAGGCGGCGCATGAAGCGGTGGCCGAAGGGGCTGAGCTGTTGGTGGCGCCTGAGTTGGCCATTTGTGGATATTTACCAAAAGACCTTCTTTTTCGAGCAGATATGACGGGACAGATCTTGTTGGCGCTGCAGCATTTGGCCCAAAGCAGCCCGCTGCCCATTTTGCTTGGGGCACCCTTAACGGCCGGTGGGCCGGTGGGAACACCGCTGACCAACTCGGCCGTCTTGTGTGAAAATGGCAAAGTTCGGCCAGTGGCCCATAAGCGATTGATCCCCAATTACGATATTTTTGACGAGAAACGCTATTTTGAGCCGGGACCTACAGAGGGGTTCGGTTGCATTGAAATCGGTGGCAAAAAGCTGGGGATCACCATTTGTGAAGATGCCTGGAACGATGCGGATTACTGGCCCCACCACCGTTATGAAGAAGACCCGGTGGCCCGCGTGATGGCACAAGGCGTGGATGCCATGCTCAATTTGGCGGCTTCTCCTTTTGCCGAAAATAAACACCTGTTTCGTGAACGGATTTTTGTTCACTTGGCCAAAAAACACCAAACGCCTGTTTATGTGTGTGGGCAAACGGGCGCACACGATCATCTCATTTTCGATGGCGGTTCATTGGTGATTGGGGCCGATGGACAGGTTCAACAACGCGCTCCGCTGTTCGAAGAGGCACTCCTCTTGGTGGACACAGAAGAGGACTCTGGGACACCGCTTGCTCATTTGGATCGGTTTGACAATCTCGAAAAAGCCCTGTGTTTGGGCATTAAAGACTACGTGCAAAAATGTGGCGCACATAAAGTGATCGTGGGTTTGTCGGGGGGCATTGATTCTGCAGTGACTGCGGCATTGGCGGTCAAAGCACTCGGGCCTGAAAGGGTGACCGGTGTGCGCATGCCTTCGGCATACTCTTCGGCACATTCCCTCAAAGATGCGGAGGACCTCGCCACTTTCCTAGGGATTGAATGCCACACGGTGGCCATTGAGCCTGTGGTCGAAAGTTTACGCCAACAATTGGCACCTGCTTTCGAGGGCGGCCCGCCCGCATTGGCAGATGTCACCGATCAAAATCTGCAAGCTCGAGCGCGAGGTGTAATTTTAATGGGCTTGTCCAATCGGTGGGGCGCCATGGTTTTAACCACCGGAAACAAAAGTGAGGTGGCCGTCGGTTACGCCACGCTCTACGGCGATATGTGCGGGGCGTTGGCACCCATCGCTGATGTATGGAAAACCGATGTGTACACGTTGGCCAATTTTATGAACCGCCACGGTGAAGTCATTCCCACTTCTACCATCACCAAGCCCCCCAGCGCCGAGCTTAAACCAGGGCAGGTGGATCAAGATTCGTTGCCCCCGTACGAAATTTTAGATGACATTTTACGGCGCTACGTCGAAGATGGGGAAGGGTGTGATTTGATCTTGAGCGAAGTGGATTGCGACGAAGAAGAGTTGCGTCGCATTCTCAAGCTGGTGGATCGCTCTGAGTACAAACGGTGGCAAAGTGCTTGTGTGTTACGCGTTAGCCCCAAAGCTTTTGGGGAAGGGCGACGCATGCCTGTCGCCATGGATTTTAGAGCTTAATCGCCCAAGAAAACCAGGGGCCCCTTTTCAAAGAGTTGGATTGTTTGGGTTGCCCACTCAGGCGCTTGCGCTTGAATTTTGGGATGAAAGGCAAACCGCATTTTTTGTTTTCCCAAAGAAGAAAACACCCACCATGCCAAATGACCCATGGTCATGCGAGCATTGATTTCCACCACGGGGCGCAAAAAAGTTTGCCCATTATCTTCGTAAGCAAAGGCATCAATCCCTGCTGGCCCCACATAGCCATCGGCCCTAAGGTCTTCGGCCAGGCGTCGACCAATCTTTTTGAGTTCTTTTTGTCTGGCCGAAGGAAGTTGGTTTTCGTGTCCCGCATAAACGCCGCTGGTGGTGTTGAGCAGCTCTAAAACCTGAACGCGCACATCGCCTTTGGCAGGAATCCAGAGTAAAATGGAGAAGTCCTGAGTGCGATTGAGCCAGGGCTCTAAGACAAACCCCTCTTTGTGCGCGCACATTCTTTTGGCGGCCGCCACGATCGCGTCGAACCCGTTTATCCCTTGGGCCCCCACCCGTCCCCTTCCAGAAAACCCCCAGTTGGGTTTCAAGGTGAAATGAGGTCCGTTCTGTTGCGTAAACTGTTGCAGCACTTCTTTGAAATCAGTGTCGCTGTGGGTCTCAAAATAATCTGGGGGAAAGATTTGGATGCGCTGGCACACTCTTTGGTTTTGAGGGTCGATCTGTCGGCTCCAGGCAATGGCGCTTTGCTTGGGGTGCCATTTCATCACGTGACGCGGTTGTGGCCCCCAAAGTGTACGCCCATAGTCTTGTGCGTGTTGTTGGGCCGCAGTTGTGGCCAACCAAGGAAAAGACACAGGCTCCCGGGTGGAAGGCAAAAAAGCGTTGCGTTCTTGTAACGCGGGATGAATGTGCGACGCCTCGGTGGGATGTTGCCAGAAAAGTTGAAAAAGATGTCGAATGTTTCGGGTGTGCGCCTCATTAATCTGCAAACCTTTTTCTTCGGCCCCAAAATTACAGATCAATTCCACATCTAAATGTGCCCAGTTCTTTTGGGCATTCTCCACGTGGTCAATAAATTCTGGGCTCAGCGTGGCAGCTTGTCGTGGTTGACTGAAAAATTGCCGACCTTTGGCGCGGGTGGCACCAAATGGGAAGGGGGCGGTTTTCAAATAATTAGCTAAGTCGTCTTCGCTGCCTTCTAGTTTGTTGAGCCAGGTTTTAGCGAGACGCACGTGCCCAATCTCTTCGTCATGCACCACCTGCAGGACCCGTGCGGTTTCTTCGTCGCCCGCTTGCTCAAAAGCACGTTTAAACATGAGAGTGAAGTCGAGGTTGGCTTGCTCCAAAGTGAGGCCCATGGCACTGAGAAAGGCTTTGGGCCCTTCTTCGCTTTGGTCTAAGGTGGGGACGTGACGCCAGAAGTAATCGGACAGTTCATAATG
>MDTD01078624.1_pt1 | contig 14330 bp, 12 predicted proteins | sample 811221 | NCBI WGS metagenome assembly MDTD01 (sample SAMN05326646, study PRJNA326480) | marine metagenome | isolation source: seawater | place: Pacific Ocean: South West | collected 2011
CTGCAGTGAACGCAGGATGACCTGGACATCTCTCGGAATCAGGCCGCCGATTTCGGGTACTCCGGTCCCGGGCAGGTAGGCCGGATCGAGACCATCGATATCAAGCGAGATATACACCGGACCGCCTGCCAATACCTGGTGAATCTGCTCGATCGCTGCTGCACGGCCCATCTCTTCATACTCATCCATCGTGATGATGCTGTACCCCACGTCATAGCCGTACTGGATATCTTCGGGCGTAAAGCGGCTGCCACGCATACCTACCTGAATGGCACGTTTGGGATCAATCAGCCCTTCCTCGTAACCGCGGCGCATGAAAGTCGCATGGTTGACCTTGTCGCCGCAGATCTCATCCAGCGTATCGGCGTGGGCATCGAAATGCAGTATGCCAACCGGCTCATCGACTGCGAGTGCCCGCAGGATCGGCAGCGGAATGGTGTGATCACCGCCGCACGCGATCGGCACAATGTTTGCAGCTTTCATCTCGCTGAAAAAATCCTTGATCATGTCGATCGACTTGTCTTTGCTCATCGGATTCACCGGCGCATCGCCCAAATCGGCAACGTTGCAGATCTCAAAGGGCCGGATTCCGCTGGTCGGATGCACCCGCCGGATGAGTCGGGACATCTCCCTGACCCCGGCGGGGCCATGCCGGGCACCGGTGCGGTGGTTGAGACCCAAATCAAAGGGCACCCCCACCAGTCCCACATCCACCTCCTCGATGATCTCCTTCGTGACGGTACGCATGAAGGTGGCCAACCCCGCAAAGCGCGGCACCACAGAGGGGTCGACAGGCTGATAGTCTTCTCGTTTGGTCATAATGTTCTCCGCTGAACCCTAAAGCGGGTTCGCTGTGGTTAAGTGTGTGCCGCCGTCGATCACCAGCAGCTGTCCCGTGACGGAACGCGCGTGCAGTCCCAGCCAGCACACAGCGTCCGCCACATCAGCCGGTGTGACAAAAGTCTGCAAAGGTGCAGCCCTCGAGACTTTCTCCCTGAATTCTGTCAACGCCTCATCTGAGAGTTTTCCCGACAGCCATCTCGTATCCACAAAGCCCGGGCAAACCGCGTTAACACGGATCGCGGGTGCCAGATTACGCGCCAGCGAGAGCGTCATCGTATTGAGCGCGCCTTTGGATGCCGCATACGCCATGGAAGAGCCGATCCCGCTGATCCCTGAGTGCGACGAAACATTGACCACTGCCGCCCGATGAGACTTTTTAAGATACGGCACGGCCGCGCGGGTCATCTGATAAGCGCCGTTCACGTTGACCGACATGATGTAATCAAAATCAGACGCATCCAATGCATCAAGATCTTTCTGATCGGCAAAACGGGTAACGCCGGCATTATTGACGAGCAGGTCTACCCGCCCAAAGACCTCCCAAGTCTCATCAAGAATCAGGCGACAGTCTTCATCCTTGGCAATACTTCCCTGTACCGACAACGCGCTGACGCCAAGATCCTGGCATTGCGCAATAGTCGCCTTCGCGCTTTCATGACTGCTCTGATAATTGACCACGATCCGGCAGCCCTTGGCAGCAAGCGCCGTGGCACATGCTGCCCCAATGCCGGTCCCGCTGCCGGTAATGATCGCAACGGGACTGTCGACCTCGGCCGCAGTGAGATTCACACCGTCCTCCTCATCATCCCCGTCATCGTAACCGCCGTGATTGCCTGTTTGGATTGCGTCCTGATCATATAATCCTAGGCGGACAAATCAACCAAAACCTATCGGAACTTTCTGCGGTGCCTCACTGTCATGAGCCCTTCTGGCGTCAAGTCTTTCGCTGATAACCCGCCCCTGCGCGGCGGCGCCCAGGATGTCTTTTACGCTCAGAATAATATCGTGCCGCTGCCGGTAATTACCCACACCAAAGGTATCTTTATGTGGGATGAAAACGGCAACGAGTACATTGATGCTTCTTCTGGTCCCGTCGTTAGCAATATCGGGCATGGTAATGAGCGGGTTGCCGACGCCATGGCCGAGCAGGCCCGGCAGATGGACTTTGCCTACTCCAGAGTGGCTCGTCATCAACCGAATATTGCACTGACCGATCGCATTGCGACGCTTTCTGGACCGGGTTATGAGCGGGTTGCCTTATCCAGCGGAGGCAGCGAAGCAATGGAAATCGCAATCAAGTTTGTCCGTCAGTATGTTGTTGCAACAGGCCAACCTCAGCGACAAAACCTTCTGACGTGCCAACCTTCTTATCATGGGGGCACCATCGCTACCCTCGGTATGTCAGGAGATGAGGCACTGGGAGACTTCTTTGATGGCTTTGGCATGACCAGTCACAAAGTCCCTGCCCCACTCACGTATCGCCTGCCCAAGCCGCACACACCGGAAAGTTACGCAAACTTCGCACTAGACGCACTCGAAGCAAAGATTCAGGAGTTGGGTCCGAATACCGTGCTGGCTTTTGCGATGGAACCAGTTGGAGGACTCGCCACCGGCTGCACCGTTCCACTGCCGACCTATTTTGAGGGGATACGCGAAATCTGCAGCCGTCATGGAATCTTTTTAATTTTCGACGAAGTACTCTGCGGCACGGGGCGCACAGGCAAGTTCCTGAATGCTCACTATTATCCGGATGCCCTGCCAGATATTGTGGTCATGGCCAAAGGCCTGGGGTCAGGCTACGCGCCGCTTGGGGCTACGCTGTTCCCCGCTCGTCTGGTAGACCACTTGTCCGCTCTGACGGGATTTGGTTTCTCACACACCTACAATGCCAATCCCATCACCTGCGCGACGGGGCTTGCCGTTTTGGATGAGTACGAGAGACTCAATCTCATCGATAATGCCGCCGCGATGGGGGGCTACCTGAGGAAGCATGTGTGGGCACTGGCGGATGAATTCCCGATCATCGGCGATGTCCGCGGAAAGGGCCTGCTGCTGGGCATCGAACTCGTGGCCGATCCCGATAGCAAAGAACCGATGGCGGCGCAATTTTTACCCACTGAGAAAATCCGTATCCACGGTCTGAATAACGGGCTGATGATTTATTCGCGCCGAACGGCCGGCGGAAAATATGGCGACTGGTTTTTACTCTCACCCCCGCTCACTATTACCCAAGCCGAGTGTGACGAGTTGCTACGCCGACTGCGGCGTACTCTGGCGGATTTTGTTCATGAGTGGTCCAGAACTGCCGGCTGCAGCCGTTCGAAAATCGAGCATCCGGATTAGTTAAGATAGAACCCTAGCCCAGGAACAAAGGATAATTGCCGTGACACAGCCTCCCGTTCCCTACGACTTTCTTCCCCCCGTAGACTCCTTCAGCGTAAGCAGTGACAGTGTGCGCGACGGCGAAGCCCTGCCCCTGGATCAGGTGTCAGGGATCTTCGGCGCGGGCGGACAAGATATCTCACCGCACCTTGCCTGGACCGGAGCACCCGTCCAGGCCGGGAGTTTCGCGGTGACCTGCTTCGACCCCGATGCACCCACAGGCAGTGGATTCTGGCATTGGGTGGTGTATGACATCCCTCGGAACGTGACCGAACTTGCAGCGGGCGCAGGGACAGCCGAGGGCACCGCACTGCCTACTGGTGCGAAACAGTTAAAGAACGATGCAGGTCTATTCGGTTATCTTGGCGCAGCGCCCCCAGCCGGCCACGGGCCCCACCGATATATCTTTGCCGTTCATGCTCTGAGTGTCACCGAACTGCCGATCGATCAAAACACCTCGCCGGCGGTTTGCGGCTTCAACATGTTTGGGAATACACTGGCCCGGGCATTAATTACGCCCACATACGAGCAGCCCTAGGCCGGCGTCTTTAAATCAAGGGCCGCTCAGCGAGGTTTTGAAGATGGTGGCCAGGGACAGAATCGAACTGCCGACACGAGGATTTTCAGTCCACTGCTCTACCAACTGAGCTACCTGGCCTTTGAAGAGGACCCTTAGCGGGGAAGGGAATTACAAATCACCCGCACGCTTTCGTCAAGCATATTGCGCTGAAGAATCCGGGTATCAGGAAAGATCCAACGCAAACGGCTTGAGTTTCTCGATCGGGATGAGTTCAAGCGTCCGGATGTTGGTGCGCGACAGGTAGAGCTTGCAGGCCACACCCGCCTCCAGTGCTCGGGCGTAAGAACCCGCGCACACACACCAGCAGTCGCCATCCTTAAGACCTGGGAAACCAAACTCGGGATGGGGTGTGATGAGGTCATTGCCATCCGACTTCAGCCATTGCAAAAACTCATCAGTCACTTTGGCGCACACCGTATGCGCCCCGCGGTCACCCTCATCCGTATTGCAGCAGCCGTCTCTGAACCAGCCGGTGAGAGGTTTTTCAGAGCACAGCTCCAGAGGCTCGCCAAAGACATTTTGCTGAACAGGGCTATCGGTTTCGGACATGCAACACACTCGCATCACGTGAATTCAGGGAAGTAGGTATTTTCCATGTTCAGCGAAGACACTTTCAATGCCTCTTTTCGCCTTAGGCGCAGATTCAGGACTTTCCCCAACAATACATCGGCAGTGCTATAGTGATATCGGTTTCAAAAAGCGATTTGGTTATGAAATTCTGCAGTCAGTGTGGATCTCCAGTCAGCATCCGGATACCCCAGGGGGATAACCGCGAGCGGCACGTCTGTGATGCTTGCGGGCAGATTCATTACCAAAACCCCAAAATCGTTGCCGGTTGCATTCCCGAGTGGAAGGGGCGAATACTGCTTTGCCGACGCGGGATTGAGCCTCGCCACGGCCTTTGGACCATACCCGCGGGCTTCATGGAAAACGGAGAGACCATCGAGCAGGCGGCCATGCGTGAGACTCTTGAGGAAGCCTGCGCCCGCGTAGAGATTCACGGCCTCTATGCCGTATTCAACATTCCCCACGTTAACCAGGTCTATATGATTTTTCGCGCCCAGTTAAGCGATGGGAAATTCGCGCCTGGCGAGGAAAGCCTTGAGACTGAACTTTTTGATGAGAATCAGATTCCCTGGTCCAAAATGGCTTTTCCGGTGGTGATCCAATCGTTGCGCCGGTACTTCTCCGATCGACCCAACAATCATTTCCCGCCTTTTGTCGATACGGTCACGCCGATACGGCGCTAGGCGCGGGCAAAGCGTCTCAGTTCAATACCTCAAGCTCCGGCGGGATATCCGGAGGGCTCGTCGGAATTTCCAATTTCTGCAGCAGATCCTTAAGGGCTCCCTGTATCGCCTCCTCCATCGTTGGGTGATAGAAAGGTTTTCGCAGTAACTGCAGCACAGTCATCTTTTCGCCGATGCACCACGCGAGCAGATGTGCCAGATGCTCGCCTCTTTCCGCGATGACTGTTGCGCCCAGCAGCACGCCACTGCGTTTCTCAGCATAAAGACGAATGATGCCCCGGTTGGCGCCCATGAGCAGTGCGCGCCCTACCGGGCCAAGACGCATCTCTCCGGTCTCAATCTCTTCAGGATCGAGCGCGTCGTATGCCGTGCCGACCGAGCAGATATTTGGTGAACTAAACGTAATCGCCAACGGGGTTTTGCGGGCAAACGCGACGCTCTCATCGCGCGCCGCGTTGTAGCCTGCGATACGGCCCTCCGCGGCGGCTTCGTGCAGCACCTGATCGGAGCCGCTGATATCTCCGGCGATAAAGACCCGGCTGTCGCCGCAGCGCATGGTGGTCGAATCGAAAGACGGCGCGCCTTGATCATCAAGCGCAATACCTGCATGGTCGAGCGCCAGCCAATCGAGATTGGGCTGCCGGCCCATCGCGGCGAGCACCTTGTCAACGACCACGGACTGCTCGCCCGCGCTCACACGGATGCGTCCTCCTTCATTCTGCAGCTCGGCGGTGTGTCCGAGCCACAGGGGAAACGCCCTGGACATCACTTCGATCGCGCTTTGTCGGGCGCTCGGATCAGACAGCCCGGCAATGGTTTCTGCCTGGTCAATTCCGGTGACTGCTATGCCAAGCTGTGCCAGTGCCTGCCCGAGTTCCAGGCCAATGATGCCAAGACCCACCACGGCGACCGCTTTCGGCAGGTCTTCCTGTTCAAACAGGGTGTCGCTGGTAAGAATCCGATCGCCAAAATCCACCCACGCTGACGGCACCACCGGACGGGTCCCGCACGCGATGATGATGTTCTCAGCCTGGATGACTTCATCGCCGACCTGCAGCCGGCCGGGCTCGACGAAGCGCGCATAGCCATCGAGAAACTCCTCTTCCATCTGGTCTGTGCTGTTCCCCAGCACCCGATCTACCAGAATGTCGCGAAGGTCCCGAACATGTTCAAGAATGTCCGGCAGATTGGCGGACAATCCTTCCCCGCCCTCGATCCCTTCGCGATCGAACAATTGCCGGCGATGCAGGTCATGCCCTACCTGGATCAGCGCTTTAGAGGGCATGCACCCTACCCGCGCGCAGGTCGTCCCAAGCTCACCGCCATTAATCAGTACAAAAGACTTGTTCGCCTGTCGAACCTGGCTGACGGCAGCGAGACCCGCGGTCCCGGCGCCGATGACGGCGACATCAACACTTCGCTCCATGAATCTGACCCTAAATAGTGGCTAGCCGATCTGCAAGTTGTGTTAGATCCGCTACGACCAAATCAGGAGTGCGCTCCTCAGACCAGGTCGATTCCGCCCGATTGACCCAGGCACCTTTCAGTCCTGCCTGCTGGGCACCAACAACATCCTCCACAGGATGATCTCCGACATGCAGTATCTCGGATGGCTCGGCGGAAAGAAGCTCGCAGGCCATCGCAAAAATCGCAGGATCCGGTTTCTTGACTCCCGCCGTGCGGGCGCTGATCTGTCCTTGAAAAAATTGGCCAATGCCCAGCCGGGAAACATCCGCGTTCCCATTTGAGAGCGTAATCAGCGGAAACCGGTCACTCAACCGGGCAAGCGCCGGAACCACATCCGGATACAGCGTCACGTCGTGCCGAAGATCCAGAAACCGTGCAATCAGATCATGAGACGCCTCTGGGTCATAGCCGTGACGCTCAAGCAACAACTCAAAGGAGAGTCGGCGCAACTCAGTCAGGTCGTGAGTCAGGTCCGGGCGCTGCTCGTAAATCTCAGTCCGCTGAAGCCGCAGATCAGCCGCATCATGCGCTTCGGCGATTCGGGGAAATGTTTTGCAGATATGGTCATGCAAGGTCTTCTCTGCCCGGTCTATGACCGGCCAGATCGCCCACAACGTGTCGTCGAGGTCAAAGGAAATCGCGCGCAGCGCTTTCATGCAGACAGGATCGGCGCAAGGGCGCCGCGTAATTGCGCGACACACGACATGGTGGGCCCAACCAGTTCGACACTGCAGACAGCTCGACCCCGATCGATCAAGACCGCACGATCACCCTCCGCTTGGGCATGATTCAGATGCGCAAACCCGAAGTCCTCATCAAAGATATCAAGATCGCGCTCCGGCACCGACCGGACAAAAAGAAACAGGCCGTGGGGGTTACCGCCTTTGTGTAGCTGACCCGTCGAGTGAAGATATCGGGGGCCGGGATTCAGCGTCACCGGCAGGTCGAAGTGTTCGCGGACCGCCTTGGCAAACTCTTCCAGCACATCGAAAAGCGCGGGCTCATCCGGCAAATAGGTCAGGATGGCCAGATAAGCTCCCTGACCGGCAGAAGCCAGGGATGCGCCCAAATCCTGCGGGGTCAATGGCGTCCCGGAGCCCGCCGTACCCTCCCCGTCCAGCAACTGGCGGGTGGCCGCTTTGGTCGCGGCGACGTCGGGTTCGTCGAAAGGATTGAGCTGCATGAACGCACCGGCAATGGCGACCGCAAAACACCAGCGGAAAAACTCCCCGCCGAGATCTGTCTCTTTCTGAAGCGTGATCCGCCAGGTCGGGATCCCATCATCATCCGCTTCCGGGTAGCACTGCCAGAAAGTCTCATTGGTACTGGCACCGAGAATCACTCTCGCAACACGAGATCCCGGTGCCGAAGCGTCTGTGCTGTCCAACGGCAACACGCCTTTGCCTTCCTTGCCTGTACTCTCAGCAATGAGTTGCTCAACCCACGAGCCAAACGAACAGTATTGTTCATCAATACACAGCTGCAGACAGTCGCGCCCGGCCAGCGATTGCTCCGCAAGCCAAGTTCCAAGTGCAAGCCCGGGATTGTCTGATGTCTTATTGGCTTTGCACTGCGCGGACATGTCCAGGGCGCTCTGCGCGATGGCTGCAAGGTCCATTCCCAACAGCGCCCCTGGCGCCATCGCAAAAGGGGTCAGCGCCGAAAAGCGCCCGCCGACATCGGGTGGGCTCTGAAGGCAGTCAAGAAAATGGCGCTGCACCGCAAGATGCATAAGCGGGCTGCCCGGGTCCGTAATGGCAACACATTGCCCACCTGGTTCAGCCACGCCCTGCTCTTCCAGGTTATCCAGAACCCAGCTGCACAAGGTCTGTACCTCGATCGTGGAACCGGACTTCGATGAAAAAACAAAGAGGATCCGTGACCACGCACGGTTGCCCAACGCCTCGGTAATCGCATCCGGATGAGTGTTGTCAAGAATAGTCAAAGACAGTCCATCGCCGGCGGGACCGAAAACTTCAGCGAGCACTTCAGCCGCGAGGCTTGAGCCCCCCATCCCGATGAGGACCACCTGAGAAAAGCCGCGGGCACGAATGTTCCGGGCCCAATCGCTTAACTCTGTCTGGTGGTCAGCGAGCCAGCGAGGGCTATCCAGCCAACCGAGACGATCACGAATCGCGGCCTGGACACTGCCATCACCCGGCCAGAGCGTCAAATCGCGCCCCCACAGCCGCCCGGCCAGGGATACCGAAAATTCTTGGCTCAACGTACCTCCGACGGCTCGATCACGTTACCTGACGGTCGCGAGAACATCACTCGGTCCACTCAGGCTGCGAGCGGTCCGGCAGCCTTCACGGCATCCGGCAGATCATCGGCGTACTTGGCAAAGTTCTCCTGAAAGAGTCCGGCCAGTTTCCTGGCCTGGGCATCATACGCCTCGGCGTCAGTCCACGTGTTTCGCGGATTCAGCACATCAGCCGGAACGCCGGGGCATTCGGTCGGCACCTCGAGTCCGAAGATCGGATCCGTTTCGGTCGCCACGCCATCCAGCTTTCCGTCAAGCACGGCGTTGACAATCGCACGGGTGTGGTGGATGGCCATGCGTTGACCCGTGCCGAAGGCGCCGCCGGTCCATCCGGTATTGATGAACCAGACTTTCACACCATGGGTTTCGATATTTTTCCCAAGCAGTTCTGCGTATTGCCGCGGATGCAGGGGCAAAAAAGGTCCGCCAAAGCAGGGGCTAAAGGTCGGCGAGGGTTCGGTAACGCCCTTTTCCGTGCCAGCCACTTTTGCGGTATAGCCATTGATAAAGTGGTACATGGCCTGGGCCGGAGACAGTTTCGCAACTGGCGGCAAGACACCAAAAGCATCACAGGTCAAAAACACAATGTTCTTCGGTTGACCACCTCGGCCGGTCTCGGAGGCATTCGGTATCTGGGAAATGGGATACGACGCGCGGGTATTTTCTGTCAACGAACCATCATCCAGATCGATCACGCGGGCCGATTCATCCAGCACCACATTCTCCAGAATCGTACCGAAGGTGCGTGTGGTCTGGAAGATCTCCGGCTCTTGTTCAGCAGACAGTTTGATCACTTTGGCGTAGCAGCCTCCCTCAAAATTGAAGATGCCGTTTTCGCTCCAGCCATGCTCGTCATCGCCGATGAGAGTTCGAGATGCGTCGGCCGACAGCGTCGTCTTGCCCGTACCCGACAGACCGAAGAACACCGCGGTGCTGCCATCGTCCCCGATGTTGGCCGAGGCATGCATCGACAGCACGCCCTGACGAGGCAGCAGGTAATTCATGACGCTAAAGATCGACTTTTTGGTCTCGCCCGCGTAACTCGTACCGCCAACGATGACAAGCTTCTTGGAAAAATTAACGATAATGAAGGTTGGCGAGTTGGTCCCGTCTACCGCAGAATCCGCAGAGAAGCCTGGCGCATTGATCACGGTAAAGCGCGGCTCATGGCGGGCCTGCTCTTCGTCTGACCCAACAATAAACATGTTGCGCGCGAAGGCGCTGTGCCAAGCGAGTTCGTTGATGATACGAACCGGCAGACGGCGGTCAGGATCCGCGCCGGCGAAACAATCCTGCACGTACCATTCTCTGTTCTCAAGATAATCGGACATTCGCGCAAAAAGTGCATCGAAGTGTTCAGTGCTGTAGGGCACATTCACTTTGCCCCACCAGATCTCGTTCTCGGTGGTTTCGTCCCGCACGACGAACTTGTCATTGGCGGAACGGCCCGTATGTTGTCCGGTGTTGACGACCAGCGGCCCGAAACGGGTGAGCGCCCCCTCGCCTTTGCGGATGGCATGCTCGATGAGGGTAGCCTGGGTCAGATTCCAGTGGACGGCCTTCGGATTACGCAGGCCGTGGTTTTCAAGGCCATAAGCACTGTGGGCTTTGGCTTCGGTCATGATGACTCCTTTGTCGTGATCTCACCCGCTGCAGACCTGGTCACGATGCCGGGGTATTATTGTTATAAGCGCCTGGCGGGCACACGGCCGGTTGGGCGCCGTATTTTCGACGGGACAGCGCGATTGCGGGTTCCGTGCATGCCGGACCCTGAACCGCACTGACGCGGTCGAGTGGCATTGTCGTTTATTCAGGCGGGGCAGTCAGCCGGGGATAGTGCTTCGTCAAAGGTCTCAGTATAGCAACTTTTGCGACTCTAGCCGTCTTTGGGCGCTACCCAACCCTCTGGCTCATCACCCCCATCACCAAACAGAAACGCGGTCATCTGGGCTTCGAGGTAGGCACGGTGCTCCGGATTGATCGGACTCAAGCGCTGCTCATTAATCAGCATGGTCTGTCGGGACAGCCACTGCTGCCAGCCTTCTTTCGAGACCTCTTGGAGAATGCGCTGACCAAGCTCTCCGGGCCAGGGCGCACTGGCCATCGGCTCGGCCGGGCGATTCAGCACCACGCATTGAATTTTGTCACTCATCTTTCTTATCCAGTCTTATCCAGTTGTTCCAGCAATTGCTTCACAGGCGCAGCCAGGCCCCGCCTTCCGGGCGCGCCGGGAGTGATCCACACCCGATCCTTGCCCTCAATTTTAGCGCCCGCGGCGTCACTCACCCGCAAAGTTTGCGGATGGATCTTCAAGACATAATGGGTGAAACCATGATTCATCACCGGCAATGCCTTAGCCCCGGTTGTCCGGATATGGAACCTGCGCTGACACCAGTGCACAGGCGTTTCGCCTGATGAGCACTCAGGAAACCCCCAGAGGCCTCCCCAGATGCCTGAGGCAGGCCGGCGTTCCAGCAACACCCGCCCACTCGAATCCTGCAAAATGATGAAGGTCACCTCCCGGATGGGTCGAATCCGCTTCCTGCTGCGGACGGGGAAGGCGGTCGGCGTGCCCAATGCATTACCCTGACAGTTCCCAACGAGGGGACACACCCCACATTGCGGTTTAGCGCGAGTGCACACCAGTGCACCCAGATCCATCATCGCCTGATTAAACGGCGCAGCCAGCGCGGCACTTTTGGGCAGGACCTCCTCGGCGTGCTGCCACAGGGCAGCTTCGGTCTCCCCGCGCGAGATCTCTCCCGCTGCTGCGAAGTACCTTGCCAACACCCGCCGGACGTTCCCATCCAGGATGGGATGGCGTTGATCACTGGCAAGACTCAGTATGGCTCCGGCAGTAGATTTGCCGATCCCCGGCAAAGCCAGGACACTCTCAAACTCATTCGGGAACACACCGTCATATTCCTGCAGAATGATCTTGGCTGCGCGGTGCAGGTTACGGGCCCGGGCGTAATACCCCAGTCCAGTCCAGTAACTCAACACGGTGTCGACCCTGGCTCTGGCCAGCGTCACCACATCCGGAAAGCGATGAATAAAGCGCTCATAGAATGGAATGACGGTTGTCACCTGGGTTTGCTGCAACATGATTTCTGACACCCACACCCGGTAGGGATCGCCCTTGACCTGCCAGGGCAGGTCGTGACGGCCGTGCTGGCGGTACCAGCGCAATACGGCCCGGCTAAAGTGACGAATCGTATCGGGCGGTCGTGCCGCACCGCCGACAGGTGATCGCCTCATCCCCACCGAATCAGATCCCATGAAGGCACGACGAGACCTAAAGATATAATGAGTCGACCATGAGATGGCTCCTGTTGATCTGGCTCGCCCTTAGCCCCCTGCCGGCCCTGGCCACAGAGATCTTGCGCGCCCATGCCATTTCCATGTTCGACTCCGAGACCCCCCGTTACCCCGCCGACTTTCGTCATTTCGATTACGTTAATCCCGACGCTCCCAAAGGGGGAAGTCTACGGCTTGCGTCCCAGGGGAGTTTTGACAGTTTTCACCCCTTCATCCCCAAGGGTAACGCGGTCGGTACCGGCGCAGTGGAAACCCTGCTGATCACGAGTGCCGACGAACCTTTCACCGGTTACGGCTTGATTGCTGAATCCATTGAATGGCCCCGCGATCGTTCCTGGGTGATTTTCCATCTTCGTCCGCAAGCGCGCTGGCATGATGGGACGCCCATCACTGCCGAGGATGTCGCCTGGTCTTTTGAAACCCTGGTCAGTCAGGGTAATCCTCAGTACCGGTTCTATTACGGCGCCGTCGCGTCGGCGGAAGCGCTGGATGCCGCGCGGGTACGGTTTACTTTCAGCCAATCGAACAACCGTGAGTTGCCCCTCATCGTGGGTCAACTGCCGATCCTGCCCAAACACTACTGGGCGACCCGGGACTTTGGCGCCACGACACTGGAACCCCCGCTGGGCAGCGGACCCTACCAGATCCGCAAATTTGAAGCGGGGCGTTTTACCATCCAGGAACGCGTTGAAGACTACTGGGGCCGGGATCTGGCGGTGCGCCGGGGGCTGCAGAATTTTCAGACCATCCGAACCGACTTCTTCCGTGATGCAACGCCGATCCGCCTGGCGCTCAAAGCCGGCGATATTGATTTTCGACTGGAGAATCAGGCCAAGGCCTGGGCAGAAGACTACAACGTCGCGGTTGTCGAGAAAGGCTGGCTGAAAAAAGAACTGGTAACAAACCGAAGGCCGACCGGCATGCAGGCCTTCGTCATGAATACCCGCCGCGAGCAGTTCTCTGACCCGCGGGTGCGCGAAGCACTCGCGCTCGCTTTTGACTTTGAATGGACCAACCGCAACCTCTTCAACGGTCAGTACACCCGAACCCGCAGCTATTTCTCGAATTCCGACCTTGCGGCTCGGGGCAAGCCCGAGGGGGAAGAACTCGCCGTACTGGAACCGTTTCGCGGCAAAGTGCCGGAGGCAGTTTTCGGCGAAGCTTATGCCCCGCCCGTGACGGACGGCAGCGGCTGGCTGCGTGACAACCTGCGCCGGGCAAATGTCCTGCTCCGGGACGCCGGATGGGCGATTCAGGATCTCCAACTAGTGAATGCGGAGACCGGGGCGCCTTTTCGCTTCGAGATCCTCCTAGTAAGCCCCGCCTTTGAGCGCATTGTGCTGCCCTATGTTCGCAACCTGAAGCGGCTGGGGATCGAAGCCAAGGTGCGGCTGGTGGACGAGAACCAGTACATCAACCGCTTTCGCCAGTTCGACTTTGACATGATGGTGTGGGTCTGGGGTCAAAGCGAAACACCCGGCAACGAGCAGTATGAATACTGGAGTCAGGCAGCAGCAGACTCGGCGGGTAGCCGAAATCTTGCCGGGGTGCGTGATCCGGTCGTGGATGAACTCATTGGCCTGATGCTGCGCTCAGACTCTCGGGAACAACTCAACCAGCGGACCCGCGCTCTGGATCGGGTGCTGTCATGGGGTCATTATGTTGTTCCGCACTGGCACATCCGGGCCGACCGGATCCTGTACTGGGACAAATTCGGGAGGCCGGAGACCCCGGTACGCACGGGCGTGATGACGGACCGTTGGTGGTTCGATGCAGAGCGGGCCAGCGCCCTCGACACCCAACGCCAGTAGCCCACCCCAGGCTCGCACGATCATGAGCGCTTACATCGTCCGCAGACTGCTGCTGATGATTCCCACGCTGTTCGCGATCATGGTGATCAATTTCGTGATCATCCAGGTGGCCCCAGGCGGGCCGGTGGAACAGATCATTTCACAGCTCACGGGCGTTGGTGCCGACATCACCGAGCGGGTCACGCGCACCGGCACGAGTGAAACCCTTTCAAGCACTGGCAGCAGTGACGCCCTCGGCGGCAAATACCGCGGCGCGCAGGGTCTTGACCCGGATTTCATTGCTGAACTTGAGGTCCGTTTTGGCTTCGACAAGCCTTTGCCTGAGCGCTTCTTCACCATGATGAAGCAATACCTGATGTTGGACTTTGGTGAAAGTTTTTACCGTGACCGCTCGGTCGTGGACCTGGTGCTCGACA
>MDTD01145153.1_pt1 | contig 14327 bp, 13 predicted proteins | sample 811221 | NCBI WGS metagenome assembly MDTD01 (sample SAMN05326646, study PRJNA326480) | marine metagenome | isolation source: seawater | place: Pacific Ocean: South West | collected 2011
ATGAGAAACTTTATCGTAAAGACAAGCTATACGACATTGTAATTGATGTTGATTACAACCGCACTGCAATTATTGCAGGTAAGGGAAGTGCGATTTTTATACATGCCGCCAGTAAAAACTATTCCCCTACACAAGGCTGTGTGGCGATTGCATTATCAGACTTATTAAAACTTTTAAAGTCCTGTGACAATAACACAAAACTCGTTGTCACATCATAGTATCATTTCTTTTGCCAAAAATAGCTGTCCCAACACGTACATGAGTAGCCCCAAATCGCACAGCAAGCGAATAATCAGAACTCATACCCATGCTTAATTCGCGCAGGCCATTTCGCTTTGCTATTTTGGATAACAAAGCAAAATGCAGAGATGCCTCCTCATTTATTGGTGGTATACACATCAAACCTCTTATTGGCAAATCTAACTCATCTCTGCAAAAAGAAATAAAATTATCTGCCTGAAGAGGTAAAACACCGGATTTCTGATCTTCTTCACCAGTGTTAATTTGAATAAAACAATCTGGGCGTTGACCCGTTTTATCAATTTGCCGCGCCAAAACACGCGCTAATTTTGGCCGATCAAGCGTCTCAATTACATCAAAAATAGATAATGCTATGCCAACCTTATTTGATTGTAATGGGCCAATTAAATGCAACCGAGTATCAGGATAGTCTGCTTTCAAACCCAACCACTTTTTTCTCGACTCCTGAACCTTATTTTCACCAAATATTCGGTGGCCTGCCTCTAACGCCCATCGTATCACTTCTGAAGAGTGCGTTTTTGATACAGCAACCAAAACTATTTTTGAAGGGTCCCGACCAGTTGCCTGAGCGCTGGAAATAAGCTCTTCCAAAACATTTTTAAGATTTTTAGAAATCATCGTATAGTGGTTGTTGTCTACCATTCCAATTAAACCTCTGTAGTAAAAAAAGATCATGTAAAAACTTTAGCAGATTAATAAATGATGAGAAAATTGCCTAAAAGAATATTATTGACTGATAGTATACGTCTACCTGATCCCCGAGATGCTATTCAATCTCTTCCGCCACAAAGCGCTGTGATTTTTAGACATTATGAGGATCCTGATCGAGCAAATCTTGCACAAAAACTTATGGCAATCTGCAAATCTAAAAAAATTCCACTTTTAATTGCTGGGGATGTTCGCCTTGCAACCAAAATTAATGCTGATGGTTTGCATTTACCCGAAAACTTACTCACAGTTAATGTAATGCGCTGGCTAGCATGGAAACACCCTAATAAAATTCTAAGTGTATCTGCCCACTCCCCAAAGGCTCTATTCAAAGCTGCAGAAGCATCTGCATCTTTTGCTTTGCTATCTCCAGTTTTTCCCACACAAAGTCACCCAAACACTAAAGTTATAGGCATTCATCGTTTTGCCAGCTGGGTAGCTTGCTCACCCATACCTGTCTTTGCACTTGGTGGAATTGCAAAAAAAAACGCGACCCGTATATTATATACTGGTGCTGTCGGTTGGGCTGCTATAGAAGGCCTATCAAATAATAAGAAATAAAAAACCAACAAACTATAGTGCCACACAAAACTTTCGTACTATAAAGGTACACAAGTTAAAGCTTGGGGAGTTCGCTTTGTAATGACCAAATATATTGACAAAAACGAAGATACTCGTGATTTGGTGAAATTACACCAACAACTAAAGTTTACCATAATAGCCTTTTTTGCCTTATTTACTTGTGCTTGTACCCAAGGTGAGCCCGTCAGTAAAGCTCCAACGGGCACCCCAAATGTAAACATAAAGGACCAAAGTTCTTACAGTGGGGTTTTTGGAGATAACGGCTTATTCGCTGACGATCCCTACGCAGATAGCAGATCAATTGGTGTTAATAGTTTTTTATGGAGAGCTTCTCTAGACACCATATCCTTCATGCCTGTAAACTCTGCTGATCCATTTGGTGGAGTAATCATAACGGATTGGTACTCTGCCAGCGAGTCTCCAAATGAACGTTTTAAACTAAATGTGTATATTCTTGGTCGTGCTTTAAGGGCTGATGGCGTTCGTGTTGCAGTTTTTCGTCAGATTCTGGGAGCCGAGGGAGGCTGGAGGGACGTCGACATTGGTGATGGTCCAGCAACAAAAATTGAGGACTCAATTCTAACAAGGGCGCGACAACTAAGAAATGAACTTTTAAGTGCTCAATAATTGATAATCGGAAGAATATTCAATGTCGAACTATAATTTCAAAGCTACAGAAGCCAAATGGCAGGCCAATTGGCAAAAAACTGGCGCATTTAATGTGATTGAAGATTCGAAAAAATCAAAATACTATGTTCTAGAAATGTTCCCCTACCCCTCCGGCAGGATACATATGGGTCATGTTCGAAATTATACACTTGGTGATCTTGTTGCACGATATAAAAAAGCTTGTGGATTTAACGTGCTCCACCCCATGGGCTGGGATGCTTTTGGACTTCCAGCAGAAAATGCAGCTATATCAAACAACGTGCCACCAGCTGACTGGACACGTGAGAACGTTGCGTCCATGCGCGACCAACTAAAATGCATGGGATTGTCCTATGATTGGAGTCGCGAAATTACAACCTCTGATCCTGAATATTATCGTCACGAGCAAAAAATGTTTTTAGATTTTTTAGAAGCTGGTCTTGTTTACCGCAAAGAGTCTTGGGTCAATTGGGACCCTGTTGAAAATACCGTTCTCGCTAATGAACAAGTTGTTGACGGTAAAGGTTGGAGATCAGGAGCTGATGTTGAAAAACGAAAGCTTTCCCAGTGGTTTTTAAAAATTACTGATTACGCAGAGGACCTTCTTGAAACCCTAAAAGAGTTAAAAAGATGGCCAGAGCGTGTTCGCTTGATGCAGGAAAATTGGATTGGACGATCAGAAGGAGCTCGCGTTCGTTTCCAGCTAATAGGGAGAGATGATCATATTGAAGTTTTTACAACGCGTCATGATACCCTTTTTGGCGCTTCGTTTATTGCAATTGCAGCAAATCATCCAATAAATCAAAAAATAGCAAAAAAAAATAAAGAATTGAAAAAATTTATTGATGAATGCAACAAAATGGGAACTAGTGAGGCTGACATTGAAACTGCAGAAAAAAAGGGTGTAGATACAGGGCTTAGAGTTAAACACCCATTTGACACCAAAAGAAAACTTAGGGTATTTGCGGCAAATTTTGTTTTAATGGATTACGGTACTGGAGCTATTTTTGGATGTCCAGCTCATGATCAGCGTGATCTTGATTTCGCACGCAAATATGGATTGGACGTAACTCCAGTGGTGGCGCCGAAGGATTCAGATCCCAAAACATTTAAGATCATAAATAAGGCCTTTGATGAAGATGGCATACTAATAAATTCAGAATTTCTCAATGGCTTAACAGTTGAAGAAGCCAAAGTTCAATCTGCCAAAAAACTTGTTAAGTCCGGTGATGGGGAAGTCTCGGTAAATTTTCGTATTCGTGATTGGGGTATTTCACGACAACGCTATTGGGGTTGTCCAATTCCAATCATTCATTGTGATGTGTGCGGTATTGTTCCAATTCCATTTGAAGAATTACCTGTTACTTTACCAAAAGATATAAGTTTTGAGAAGCCTGGAAATCCACTTGAACATCACCCAACCTGGAAAAAAGTAGATTGTCCGAAATGTGGAAAACCTGCTCACCGTGAAACTGATACTTTTGACACTTTTTTTGAGTCATCTTGGTATTTTGCCAGATTCTGTTCACCAAAATCCAATAAGGCTTTTGATAGAAAAGCAGTTAACTACTGGCTCCCTGTAGATCAGTACATCGGCGGTATTGAGCACGCCGTTTTACATCTTCTTTATTCCCGTTTTTTTACAAGAGCTCTCAAACAATGTGGCTATCTTGGAATTAAAGAACCATTCAGTGGTCTTATGACACAAGGTATGATTTGTCACCAAACTTACAGAGATGCTAATGGTAAGTGGCTTTTCCCAGAAGAAGCGGAAAATTCAACCACGCCAGTTAAAACTGGACGCTCTGAAAAAATGAGCAAATCCAAAAAGAATGTTGTAGATCCCCAAGAAATTATAAATGCTTATGGTGCTGACACTGCTCGCTTATTCATGCTGTCAGACAGCCCACCAGACCGTGATCTTGACTGGACAGAGTCTGGAATTGAAGGAGCATGGCGTTACATAAACAGACTTTGGAGAATGTTCACAGAACCAAAAATACCTCATATCGGTAGTAAAATAAAAAAACCTGAAAAACTATCCAAAGTGGCCGAGAATTTACTTAGAGAAATACACAAAACGATTAATTTTGTCTCGAATGATTTAGAAAAATTTCATTTCAACAAAGCTGTCGCTAGGATTCGTGAATTAACAAACTACATAGAAAGATTTGACGAGAATGAAAAAGGGGGGCACTGGGTATTGCGTCAAGGCTATGAGACAATTGTTTGTCTCATAGGCCCAATGATGCCACACATTGCGGAAGAGCTCTGGCAAAAACTTGGGCATGACGTAATGCTTGCTGAAACACCATGGCCAGTCGCAAATAAAAAGCTTTTGGTCGAAGATAACGCAACAATCGCGGTACAAGTTAATGGAAAGCTCCGAGGAACACTGGAGATAAAAAAAGGAAGCCAAAACAAAGAAATTGAATTGGAAGCTCTTTCTCTACCTCGTGTCTCTAGAGAAATTGAGGAAAAAAATATAAAAAAAATAATTATAATACCTGATAGGATCATTAATATTGTTATCTAAATATTCAAACATCAATTCAAATAAAATTTTTCTAATATCCCTAATAATAGTAATAAACTGTTTACTCGGAGCATGTGGATTTAATCCTCTATACGGTAATCAAGTCGGTGTTGATATTGCTGTTGAGGAACAGTTAGCTCTTATTAAAATTAATCAAATTGAAGACAGAACTGGACAGCTACTCCGTAATAACTTGCTCACACGTCTAAACATAAAGGGCGAACCAAAAAAGCCTTATTACATCTTAGATGTTAAAGTGCGCGAGTCTCGTGTAAATTTGGGTGTTAAAAAAACAGCGGTGGTAACGCGTGGCAATTTAAAGATCTCAGCCAAATTTACTCTCGCACACTTCAACATTAAATCAACAGCTAAACCTGGAATTTTGACAACATCGACTGTAACAATAATTAGCAGTTACGACATACCACAAGCACAGTATATGGCACTTGCTGCTCTTAAAAATTCTCGAGCTAGAGCACTAAAGGAAATAGCGGACGAGATAAAAACCCGCCTGGGTGTCTATTTTCGCCTAAACCCACAATAGCCTGATCCTTCATTCTACGAAAAAGCAGAATTATGAAAATAACCGGCTTAAAACAAGAACTTTTTATAAAAAAGCCCGATCCGGATATCAATTGTATTCTTTTGTATGGACCTGACCAAGGACTTGTTCGTGAACGCGCACAGCAATTGATCAAAACCACAATTGATACTCAAAACGATTCTTTTTGTATTGTTGAGATCAGTAATGACGAAATAAAAAAAAGACCCGGCCTTTTATCTGATGAAGCAAGAGCTTTCGTTCTTGGCGGAGGGCGTAGAGTAATTCGCTTAAAGGAATTCGCTGAATCCAATACAAAAATTATCGCGGATTTTTTAAAAATTGCAAAAACTGAAGATGCCTTAATCATTATAGAGTGTCACGAACTTGGACCACGTTCAAATCTGCGAAACCTTTTTGAAAAATCCAAAAATGCGGCTGCTATTGCTTGCTACAATGATAATTCACGAAGCCTAATAAAAATTATAAATGGAACACTAAAAGATCGAGGGCTTACTCCCTCAACTGATGCGCTCAATTACTTGGAAAATAACCTAGGCAACGATCGATCTATTACCCGTAATGAGTTAGAAAAACTCATTTTATACATGGGAGGACCGGGCCCTCTTAATCTCTTTGATGTTGTTGCTCTAATTGACGATAATTCAAGATTAGAATTAGATGACATCACACTGGCTACTGGTTCTGGAGATCGATTTAAATTAGACAAGGCCTATAACCGAGCGATTAGGAATGGAACTCATCCCATCCAAATACTCCGAGCAACTGCTCGTCATTTCTCTCGACTACACGAGGCACTTGGTATGATAGCTTCAGGTGAAAATCCTGAAACCGCTATAAAAAAATTAAAACCACCCGTTATGTTTATGCACGTTGATATTTACAAACTACAATTGCACATTTGGAAATCAGAACAACTCGGTATTGCACTAGATTTGCTCACAAAGGCTGAAATACAATGTAAAAAAAGTGCCATGCCAATCGAAGCCTTATGCGAGCGCACCCTGTTTCGTATAGCGCAAACCGCACGTAATAGAGAAAGATAACACGACAACGTTTGCGATATTTAAAGAAATTCTATTTATTTATTCTCCGGGCTCTCTAGTAAGCCGAAGGATAAGGTCATCCAGTTGACTTAAATCGTTATAATTAATCTTCAACGCTCCCCTACCATTTTTAAAACTGATATCAACCTTTAGCCCAAGGAAGTCTGATATATTTTGCTCTAAAGCTAAAGTATCTGGATCTTTTACATTTTTTAAAAGAACCTTAGTTTTTACTGTTGCATTAGATTTTTTTACTAATTCTTCAGTCTGACGGACATTAAGACCCTGTTTTAAAACAACTTTTGCCAAATTTTCAACTTTAGCAGCACCTAAAAGTGCTCTGGCATGACCTGCGCTTAGACGGCCCTCGTCAATCAAACCTTTTACAGAACTGGGCAACAACAAAAGTCGCAAGGTATTAGCAACATGACTTCGACTCTTACCCATAGATTGAGCAAGGACCTCTTGAGTGTAAGAATATTCACGCATTAGCCTCTCATAACCCATTGCTTCCTCTAATGGAGAGAGATCTTTTCTTTGCAAATTTTCTATCAAAGCTATCTCAAGGGTCTCTTGATTATTCAAGTCTTTAATTATGACCGGTACTTTATGTAACTTTGCTATTTGAGCTGCACGCCACCTTCTCTCACCGGCAATAATCTCGTATACATTAGGATCATTTGTATCATCAATTGAACGCACCAAAAGTGGTTGTAATATCCCTTTTTCAGAAATCGATTTACTCAATTCAAGTATTTCGCCACTGTCCATTTTATTTCTAGGCTGATACTCGCCCGGTCGTAAATGCTCAATTGGCAACATTTTTAATGCACGCCCCCCAACAATATTATTTGGCCTTTTGGCATCCTCTCCTAAAAGAGCGGACAAACCTCTACCTAAATTTCGTTTCTTATTTCCCAGAACAGTCATAATATTGAATCCTCACGTTCCCTTCGAATAACTTCGCTGGCCAATTGCAAATAGGCCTGAGAGCCCGCACAGTTTATATCGTAAATCAAGACTGGACTACCATGCGACGGTGCCTCGGAAACTCTCACATTGCGAGGTATAACGGTTTTATACACCTTGTCACCAAAGAAATTTCTTACATCTATTGCTACCTGATCAGATAGATTGTTCCGATTATCAAACATTGTTAAAACGATGCCTTGTAACTCAAGATCAGGATTCAAGCCTTTTTGAATATGTTCAATTGACTTTATCAAATGACTAATGCCCTCAAGTGCAAAGAATTCACATTGGAGCGGTACAAGCACAGCACTCGCAGCAACTAAAGCATTTATTGTCAGCAATCCCAATGCTGGTGGGCTATCAATTATGATATAATCATAAAAACTATTTTCACTGTCCGATCCAACAATAGGAACTAAGGCTCGACGTAAGCAAAACTCTCTTTCGTCAAAATCTATTAATTCAATTTCTGCACCGCTCAGATCTAATCCCGCAGGCACAATATCCAATTGAGGAATATCTGTTGGCTGTATTGCCTCAGAAAGGGGAATTTCTTCCATGACTACATGATAAATATTTCTAGTCCTAGCATCTTTGCTGACACCTAAACCAGTACTAGCATTACCTTGGGGGTCAAGATCAATAATCAGAACTTTTTGTTTTACCGCTGCTAAAGCTGTAGCTAAATTTATAGCAGTTGTCGTTTTCCCCACTCCGCCCTTTTGATTTGCTACAGTAATAATACGTGTTGATCTAACTCGAGAACCTGAAGAACCTGTAACGAGCGATTGCCATGATTGCTCCATTTTATCTTCGCTTTACATCTTCCAGTTTAAGTATTACGCCTGTTAAACAAGATTTGCTCTGAATTTTGGAAACAAGCATTTTCCAGCCCTTCTCTGCTTGTATCAATTCTTCATCAGCTTTTTTTCCTTTTAAAAACAAACAAATTGTATCTTCACTAAAAAAAGGTTCTGACAACTCTAACAACCTTTCCAGTGGAGCGAGAGCTCGCGAGGTTATCACATCAACTTGATAGTTTGAGAGATCTTCTATTCTACAATTTTCTACTCTTACAGATGAACTGATATTCGTAGAACGGATTACCTCTTTTAAAAAAGCACACTTACGACTATCACTCTCTACTAAAGTTACATTTGTATTTCCCATAATTGCCAAGATTAACCCGGGGAAACCGGCCCCGCTACCAAGGTCTAATGTCGAACAATCCAATCTCGGTAAAAGAGGAAAAAGCTGAGCGGAGTCAAAAAAATGCCTGTTCCATAAATCTACGACTGAATTACCTCCAACTAAATTTAATTTTTTTTGCCACTTTTCCAATAAAGACCCATAGACTTCTATACGCAACAATATCTGATCACTTACACATGTTTCACGTTGGAATTGTTTCATGTGAAACATCAAATTGCAGCCTCATCACACCGACGAACATAAATTAAAAGTGCTGTCAACGCTGCAGGCGTTACTCCTGAAATGCGGGCGGCAGCAGCCAGAGTCGATGGGCGAGCTTCTTGTAATTTTGTACAAACCTCTGCGGACAAGCCCGGCAAGGCCTCATAATTAATATCAACTGGAATGGCCAAAGACTGATCTCGTCGAAACGCTTTTACGTCAGATTTTTGTCGCTCAAGATAGCTACTGTAATGAGACTCGATTTTAATTTGATCGACAATATCAGGTGAAAGTTTTTTTAATTCGGGCCAAATCGGTAAAAGAGCATCACGATTTATATTTAAATAGGAGAGAAGCTCTAAAGCTGTCCTGTGCACCCCGTCCTGATTAATGCTGAGGCCATAATTTGTAAGTTGAGACGGCGTTGTTGATAATGAATTAAGCAACTGACGGGCTCGAGATAAAGATTTTAACTTTCTTTCATGTGCTTCTTTCCTTATTTTTCCGACTAACCCCACCTCAATGCCTTTTTTTGTCAAGCGCTGATCGGCGTTATCGGAACGGAGAGCTAGACGATATTCAGCTCTGGAGGTAAACATTCTATATGGCTCTTCTGTGCCTAAAGTTACTAAATCATCAATTAAGACACCTATATAAGCATCTGCCCTATCCAGTATGAAAGGGTCTGTACTATGATGATTACCACCGCCAAAAACACCTGACATGATTGCCGCATTGGCACCAGCCATAATTCCCTGGGCAGCAGCTTCTTCATATCCTGTTGTACCATTTATTTGCCCAGCTAAAAACAATCCAGGTATTCGTAAAGTTTCCAAAGTTGGAGAAAGCTCACGTGGATCAATAAAGTCATATTCAATGGCATAGCCTGGTTGTAATACAATTGCTGTTTTTAAACCGGGAATAGTTTTAAGCAATTCTGTTTGAACTTCTTCCGGTAACGATGTTGAAATCCCATTTGGATAAACGGTAAAGTCATTTAACCCCTCTGGTTCAAGAAAAATTTGATGTCGATCTCGCTCCGCAAATCTAACAACTTTATCCTCTATTGATGGGCAGTATCTTGGACCAACTCCCTCAATCTGTCCTGAGTAAAGAGGTGATTTATCTAAACTGTTTCGAATTAAATCATGTGTTTTTTTTGTGGTTCCGGTTATGTAACAAGAAATTTGCGGAACTTTTATCTCTTTTGTTAAAAAGGAAAATGGCACGGGCAATTCATCCCCTGGCTGTTCCTCTAAACATGAAAAGTCTATAGTGCGGCCATCTAATCTTGGAGGAGTACCTGTTTTAAGGCGACCTAATCTAAAGCCAAGGCTTTCAACTGTTTTGGCCAAGCCAATAGCTGGCGCCTCTCCAACTCGACCCGCATGGATTTGACGGGCGCCTATGTGTATCACACCCCGCAAAAAGGTACCCGTTGTAATCACCACTGACGGGGCTTTATACACTTTTCCTTTCACTGTGCTAACGCCAGAAAGATGCCCATATCCATCAAAAACTATATTTTCAACTGAACCAGATACAATTGACAGGTTTTGTTGTTCAATCAATAGCTCCTGAACTGCTTTTTTATAAAGATCTCGATCAGCTTGAGCTCTCGGCCCCCATACTGCCGGCCCCTTACGGCGATTCAGCATCCGAAACTGTATTCCAGCACGATCGATAGCTTGCCCCATTATGCCATCCAACGCATCCACCTCACGCACAAGCTGGCCCTTCGCCAACCCCCCAATAGCAGGATTACAGGACATTATTCCAACTGTATCTGCAGAATGAGTTAAAAGGAGTGTTTTAGCACCAATTCGTGCAGCAGCAGCTGCGGCCTCAGTTCCAGCATGGCCACCACCTATAATGATCACATCAAATTTATCCTCAGATTCCATATCCAAAATTTATGCGCGCTTATCTCATGTGTCAAAACAATGCTAATTTAGTGTTTCACGTGAAACATTTAAAATTTCTTTTAAATAACGTCTCTACTTTTCTCTGTGAGCATTAATTAAAAAAAGCAAATCAACCAATCATTTTCCAATACAAAATTTAGAGAAAATTACATCCAATAAATCTTCTACATCAACCCGACCCGTAATGCTACCCAATGTTCGGGATGCCAATCGCAAATTTTCGCCTAAAAGCTCCGCCTCTGTGTCCTCAAGCGCATTTTGCAGAAAAGATTTACATTGCTTAAGTGCGCCCCTATGACGCTCCCTTGTTATACTGGGGCCAAAACCACCAGTTAAAAAATCACCCGCAAGGTTCTCTAAAGCATTTAGCAGTGTATCAAGCCCCTCGCCCGTCTTTACTGAAATTGAAATTACCGGACGATTATTAATTATCTGTGGCAAATTTTTATGGGGTAAATCATTTTTGTTGAAAACCACCAAAGTACTGGTGTCGATAAGATCCAATATTGACGGATCTATATCTAAGGGGGTTTTTAAATCATTCGCGTCAAATACTACTAGCTTTATATCTGCGTCCTCAGCCCTTTCTCGAGCTCTTCGAACTCCCTCTGTCTCTAATTCATCACCTACATCACGTAATCCTGCCGTATCGCACGCAACAATCGGAAATCCACCCAAATCCAAATGAACATCTATTACATCTCGAGTGGTTCCAGCCCTATCACTTACGATTGCGGCGTCACGTTGTGCTAAAAGATTTAAGAGGCTCGATTTACCTGCATTCGGGGGGCCTAAAATAACTAAATAGAGCCCTACCCGCAATCGTTCACCTCTTCGGGCATCATTCAAATGATTTGTTATTTCATAATAAATCTGCTCAGCAATCGCCTTTGCTTCAGTCAAAAGGTGACCCGGAACATCCTCATCTGAAAAATCTATTTCTGTCTCGCTCAAAGCCTGAGCTTGGATTAAACTATCACGCCATCCATCGTACAAACGCCCGAGTTCTCCCCGTGATTGCCTGCTTGCCTGTTTACGTTGAGCTTCTGTTTCGGCTTCAATTAAATCAACAATGCCCTCAGCTTCAGTAAGGTCAATTTTTCCATTTTCAAATGCTCGCCGTGAAAATTCACCTGCTTGTGCAGGACGCAAACCGGGAATATTTAATAATGCTAATTCTAACGCTTTAACAACTGCTATTCCACCATGACACTGCAACTCAACAACATCCTCACCTGTATAACTATTAGGTGCTGGAAACCATATAACCAGACCGTCGTCTATGTGTTCACCTTGCAGGTTTATAAAGCTTGAGCGTTTTGCATATTTCGGCTTCGGCAATTTAGCCCTTGTTAATCCCTGAAGCGCCGAACTCGCCTCTGGGCCTGAAATCCGAATTACTGATATTCCTGCTCGTCCAATACCACTTGACAAAGCAAAAATCGTTTCCTCGATACACATTTTAAATTCCATCAACCATTGTTCGAGAGCTGTACTCTTAACTAACTGATGAGTGTATAAAAATATGATGAAATAAAATATTAACTAAGAACATCGTAAAATTTAACTAACCTTCCAATACACATGCTTTTTAAATTATAATATTCTTAGTTATTAAGTTTTATTCATTATCACAAAGGCTCTAATTGGAGTTTTTTATGATAACGTTGTATTATCGTAATTATGTATTTTCAAACTATGAATATTCCTTTTGGACCCATAACTCTTTTTTCAACAAATGATAAAATAATTTCGATTAAGTTCTGCAAAACAAAGGGCAATTATCCTAATAAAATATTGAATGAAGCAAGCTTTCAAATAAACGCTTACTTTAATGGAAGATTGAATCGTTTTGATTTACCAATAAAAACTATAGGCACTGCTTTTCAAAAAAAAGTGTGGAAGCAAATAATTCATATTCCTTACGGAAAAACGCTCAATTATAAACAAATTGCAAAAAATCTAAAGAGCTCTCCCCGCGCAGTCGGCCATGCTTGTGGAAAAAACCCAATACCTATTATTATACCTTGTCACAGAGTTTTAGGTTCAAACAACAAACTTGGTGGCTATAGTTTTGCAAATGGAAAACAAACTAAATTATCACTACTAAAAATTGAAAATATAAATTTTTTATAATCTTTCACAATAATCAGAGAAAAAATTGAACAAAGCAATAAGAATATACGAAACAGGTGGTCCTGAGGTTTTAAAATTAGAAACTATTAATATTGGGCCCCCAAAACCAAAAGAAGTTGGTATATTACAAACAGCAATTGGCCTTAATTATATAGATATTTACGGCAGAACAGGTCTATACCCCCTACCGTCATTACCACATGGGCTAGGAATGGAGGCTACAGGGATAATTGAAACTATTGGCAAAGATATCAAAAGTTTTAACATTGGTGACAGAGTTGCTTACATTTCGACACCACCTGGAGCGTATGCAGAAAGAAGAAACGTTCCAGCAGATCGGCTTATCCCACTACCTACTACTATTTCAGATGAAATGGGTGCAGCTATGATGTTGAAAGGATTGACTGCCCAATATTTATTGAGGCAAACTTACAAGGTAAAAAGGGGAGACAGTATCTTAATACATGCTGCCGCAGGAGGGGTTGGATTGATAATTTGCCAATGGGCAAAGCATCTAGGTGCAACTGTCATCGGAACCGTTGGTAATGAAAAAAAAGCTGAACTCGCTAAAAAAAATGGGTGCGACCATACAATAATATACACCAAAGAAAATTTTAAAAAAAAAGTTATAGAAATTACCAACGGGAAGGGGGTTGAGGTTGTTTATGACTCTATTGGTCAGAAGACTTTTATGGATAGTTTAGATTGTTTAAAGCCACTTGGGACTATGGTTAGTTTTGGAAATGCTACAGGACCTGTAAATGAATTTTCAATAGGATTACTTGCTACAAAAGGTTCTTTATTTTTAACTCGACCAACTCTTTTTACTTATATAGATCAAATCAAAAATTTAAGGTATATGTCAAATGAGTTATTTAAGCTTGTTAATTCTGGTATAATTAAAATAAATATAAACCAAAAATATTCACTTGTTGATACAGCACAAGCTCATATTGATATTGAAAAACGTGACACCACGGGATCTACAATCCTTATTCCTTAAATGAATAAGGATATTTTTAAATAGAAAAATACTAGCTGTTCATTGAGTCAAAAAAGTCATCATTAGACTTTGAGTCTTTTAATTTGCCATTGAGAAACTCCATAGCATCTACAACTCCCATAGGCATCAAAATACGTCTTAAAACCCACATTTTAGATAAAGTGTCTTGTTCTACCAACAATTCTTCTTTTCTTGTACCGGACTTCGTAATATCAATTGATGGCCAAACTCTCTTATCAGAAAGTTTACGATCTAATATGATTTCTGAGTTTCCTGTACCTTTGAACTCTTCAAAAATTACTTCATCCATACGAGATCCTGTATCAATCAGCGCAGTGGAGATAATTGTAAGGGATCCACCTTCCTCAATATTCCTTGCCGCACCAAAAAAACGCTTTGGTCTCTGTAAAGCATTTGCATCGACACCACCGGTTAATACCTTTCCAGAAGATGGCACACAAGTATTATATGCCCTGGCTAAACGAGTGATAGAATCCAACAAAATAACAACATCTCGTTTATGTTCAACTAAACG
>MDTD01043096.1_pt1 | contig 14326 bp, 18 predicted proteins | sample 811221 | NCBI WGS metagenome assembly MDTD01 (sample SAMN05326646, study PRJNA326480) | marine metagenome | isolation source: seawater | place: Pacific Ocean: South West | collected 2011
AGGTAACAAGCCTTCTTGAAATTCTGTAATTTGTTTACCATCATTTAATTTAATTGCATCTTTTCCAAGTAAATCGATTCGGCTAATATGACTATCGAGGTTAATTCTTACGCAAGGCCAATTTAATCTTGCTGCAATCTGTTCAATGTGTGTAGATTTTCCAGTTCCATGGTAACCTTGTACCAGAACTCTTTTATTAAAAGAAAAGCCAGAAAGTATTGCTAGAGTTGTATCTCTATCGAATTTATAACCTTTATCAATTTCTGGAACAAACTCGTTTTTTTTTGAAAATCCATCTATCTCCATCTCGCTTTCAATTCCAAAAGTTTGTTTAACTGAAAGTTTTATGTCGGGAGTTGAGTCAATATTTGGTATCAATTTTACCTCTATAAGTATTTTTAAGTTGAGTATAGGCTAGAGTTATTATTTTCAGCTTTTCCTCAAACTGTTTATTTCCAGCATTCATATCAGGGTGAAATTTTTTCACAAGCTTTTTAAACTTTTCTTGTATTTTTTTCCATTCTATACCTGCTGGAACATCCAATATAGTAAACGCTTGAAAATCTTGACCACTAAACCTAAATTTTTTTGTTTCATCAAAATTATCAAAATTTTTGTATTTTTTATTTTCATCCTTCAGTGCATTATTCCATAGTATTTTAAAAAAATTATCAGAGGAACTAAAACTTTGTGTAGGTTTATGCCAAATCATATCAGATTTTATAAATTCAATTATTTGTCGATCATTCATTCCGGAAAAATAATTCCAATTTTTATTGAATTCCTTTACATGTTGCAAACAGAGCATTCTATATTTTTTACTATTATCTTTTTCAACTGGAGCTCTAAACTCACCCAAATTGTTACACATGCTCCATTCACAAATTGTTTTCATAATTATTTAATTTATAATATTTAATATGGATATAGAAAATTTAATCAAGAATATCAAAACAAAATTAATAAAAAATCCTTTTATAGAAAAAGTAAAAATAGAGGATAAAACTTATCTACATCTTAAGCATGCTTCTCATGATAAAAACAAGTATCATGTTAAATTAATAATTTATTCAAAACAGTTTCAAGAAATAAGCAAAATAGATGCGACAAAAAAAATACACAAGATCCTAGAATATGAAATAAAAAATTATATCCACTCTATTCAAATTTTATTTGAGTAATTCAGATTTAATAAATGATCTTACTTCTGTTATCCCAAGTTGATTATGTATATTTACTTTTCCAATTTTATTTAGTGTTATAAAATTAATTTTATTTGAGGTATTTTTTTTATCAACGGTCATAAATTTTATTATATTATTTAAATCACTCTGTTTGAAGAGTTTATCTAAATTTCTATAATTTAATTTTGATAAATGCGATAATATTAATTGATAATCAATATTATTTATCAATTTTAATTTTTTACTCAATTTTGTTGCAGATAAAATACCATACAAAACAGCTTCACCATGATTTAATTTTGAGGAATATTTTAAAGTAGATTCATATGCATGCCCAAAGGTATGACCTAAATTTAAACTTTTTCTGATATTGTTTTCTTTTTCATCTAACTCAACAATTTGTTTTTTAATTTTACAACTTTTAAATATTGCTTCTTCTATATAATTTTTTTTAAGTTCTAAAATATTTTTTAAATTTTTATCTAAAAATAAAAAAAATTTTTTATTTTTAATTAGTGAATGTTTGAAGATTTCCGCATATCCACAAACTATTTCTCTCTTTGGTAAACTCTCTAGCAATTTTATATCTGAAATAACTATATCAGGTTGATAAAAAGAACCAATTAAGTTTTTACCATATTTGTTATTAACACCTGTCTTTCCACCGATTGAAGAGTCAACTTGAGATAATAGTGTTGAGGGTATATTAACAAATTTTACACCCCTCTTAAATATACTCGAAGCAAAACCAGAGACGTCACCAGCAATTCCTCCACCCACACATATAATTACATCATTCCTTGTAAAATTTTTGTTGAATAATGTATTAAGTATTTGGTTAATAGAAATCAAATTTTTATTTTTTTCTGAAGCATTAAATTTAAAAATAAATGTATTTTTATTATTAAGCACAGATTTAATTTTTTTAATAAATTTTTCAGGAACCTTTGAGTCAGCTACGATTAAAATTTTTTTAAAATTAATTTTCTCTTTTCTAAGAATATTTTTTAATTTAGAAATAATATTATAGCCTAGAAAAATATTATAACTTTTACTAAATGTTTTTATTGGGATTAACTTCATTTTCAACAATTTTTGATATTTGATTTATAATTTCATTTTTATTTTTATTTTCACAGTTTACTGTAAAATCCGATAATTTATAGAATTTAAGTCTTTTTTTATAAAGTTCTGCAAGATCCTTTTTACTTAATTTTAAAGCTAAAGGTCGCCGTGTATTTTTAAAGACTCTAACCAAAATAGTCTTAATTTTCCATTTTAACCAAAATGAATTACTATTTTTTTTAATTTTCTTCCTAATTTTATCATTTAAGAATGCTCCACCACCAATTGAGATAACACTTTTGCTTTTATCTAAATAAAATAATGTAGTCCTCTCTTCAATTTTTCTAAAATAATCCTCACCTTTATTTTCAAAAATATCAACAATTTTTCTGTTTTCATGCTTCTCAATTTGTGAGTCAATATCTATAAATCGATATTTTAATTTTTTAGCTAATTTAAAACCAATGGTCGTTTTACCAGCTCCCATCATTCCAATTAATACTATATTTTTATCTAACATTTATTATTATTGAAAAAACATAAATATGTCTTATTTCTAAATTAATTAAAGATTTATGGAATTTCAAAGAAAAAATAATAACTCAATTATTAGCAAGTTGCGAGGACCAATATTCAAAATAACATTTATTCTTATAATTTTAGTAGGTTTTATATATGCTTTAGGGTCAATAGATTTTCCTGCTCCAAATAAGAAAATTGAAAAGACAATACCTAATGAAAATTTCAAAATTATTAAATAAAATAAAATTAATAATTCTTATTTTTTTTATTTTTTCTAATTCGATAGCAAATGAACCTGCCGATATATGGAATATAGACAAAACCGAGATAGAAAAAAAGGAAAATACACAAGATGATAATTTATTATCAGAAGAAATTTCAGAAGAGGTTATATCTGTTTATGATTTAAATAATCAAAATAATGAAGATAACCAAAATAAAGTTCTTCTAGAAAATAATCTTGAAAGTAAAACTACTTTATATGGTTTATATGACCCTGACCAAAATAACTTGTCCATTGAAATGTGGGGGACTTCAGATGGAAATGAAATAAAAAAAATATTCAATAAAATTTTTTCACAAGATCTTTCAAACGATGCTTTGGATATACTAGAGGTTGCACTTTTAACAAACTCAAATACTCCTGAATTAAATATTTCACAAGAAGAATTTTATGATTTTCAAAAGAAATTTTTAATAAAAAAAAAAGACTTAAGTTTAATCAAAAAATTTTTAGAAAAAAATCCAGATTTTTTTTTTAAAGATGATTTAATTAATCATTATTCCAACTATTATCTTTCTAGCGCGAATATTGAAAAAAGTTGTGAAATATTTGATGTAATTGGAGAAGTGAATTTTATAAATGATTATACATCAAAGCTCAAAATATATTGTTTAGTTAATTCAAATAAAATAGATCAAGCTCTACTCATATATGATTTAAAAAAAGAAATAGGTTTTAATGATAAATTTTTTGAAGAAAAAATATTTAAATTAATTGGATTTGAGGAAAAAAGTGATGAGATTTCTGATAAAAATTTATTGGATTTACATCTTTCACACAGAGCAGTTGAAAATTTTAAGTATACACCAGATAATAATACTCCCAAGAATGTCTGGAAATATTTAGCTTCAGCCAACCTTCTGGAAAAAGTAGAAAATATAGATTTAGAAGATATAGAAAAAATAAACTTAATTGAAAAAGCTGTTCACGAGGGAAATTACAATGAAAATGATTTATTTGATTTATATACAAGATATCAATTTAATTTTAATCAACTTCTTTCAGCTAAAGAAAATTATAAAACTTTAGATAATTCAAGCCAAAGAGCGTTGATTTATCAAAAGATGCTTTTAACAATTGAACCTAATGAGAAGATATATTTGGCAAAACTACTAAAAAATTTGTTTAAGGCTGATGATTTAGAAAATGCTTTTTATAATGAGCTATCAAATATATTATTATCTATTGATAAAAATCAAATTACATCTGATTTAGTGTTATTTTATGATAATAATATAATTAATGAAGAAAATGTAATTAAGAAGATTAAATTTAACAATAAAATTATTCATCAATCAAAATTACTAAATTATTTTGTTGAAAAAAAAGAGATAACTAAAATTGAAAAAGAAACAAATGATTTACTGAAGAATATATTAAAAGATAAAAAATATATTATCACCACCAACGATGAAATTTTACTAGAATCACTTAAGTATGATGGTGTAAAAATTTTAAAAAAATATTCAGATAGATATTCATCCTCAGCAAATATTCCTCCGGATATACAAGTCAAAATAAACAATAGAGATTTAGGATTAATTTTATTGAGGATTGTTGAGATAATAGGTGAAGACGAACTAGACAATCTTGGCTCAGAAACTTTAAATTTTTTACTAATTACACTAAATCAACTTGATCTAGATACTATTAGGAATAAAATTATTTTAAAAACTTTGCCAATAAGGGTATAATTTAAAAAATTTATGGCTATTAAAAAAATATTAACTGAACCAAATAAAACCTTAAGACAGGTTTCAAAAAATGTGCAGAAAGTTACCAAAGAAGAACAAAAATTAATGGATGATATGTTGGAAACCATGTACCATGCAAATGGTATCGGATTGGCTGCTATACAAATAGGCATTCCAAAAAGAATAATTGTAATGGATATTTCTAAAAATAATGAAAATAAAAATCCAATGTATTTCGTTAATCCATTGATAAAAAATAAAAATAAAAATTTATCTACCTATGAAGAGGGATGTTTATCAGTACCAAATCAGTTTGCAGAAGTAGATAGACCGTCAACATGTGAAGTTGAATATTTAGATTATTATGGAGAAAAAAAAATTTTAAAAGCAGAAGGATTGTTTGCAACATGTATTCAACATGAAATGGATCATCTAGAGGGAATACTTTTTATAGATTATCTATCAAAATTAAAAAAATCTATAATATTAAAAAAACTCTTAAAGCAGAAAAAAAATTCTGAATCTTTAGTAATCTAATTAATGCAACAAAAAATTGCCTTCATGGGAACACCATTATTTGCTGTTCCAATCCTAAAGTATATGTATCAAAATGGGTATGAGACATGTGCAGTTTATACGCAACCTCCCAATAAATCTAATAGAGGACAAAAAATTGAGAAATCCCCAGTACATATATTTGCTGAAACTTTAAATTTAAATATTAGAACACCTCATACTCTTAAAAATAATAAAATAGAATTAGACTATATTAAAAGTTTAAATTTAGATTTAGTTGTCGTTGTTGCATACGGCCAAATTATACCAAAAGAATTTTTATCTCTAAGTAAAAATGGTTTCATAAATTTACACGCATCTATTCTTCCAAGATGGAGAGGTGCTGCACCCATCCAAAGAGCTTTAATGAGTCAAGATAAAGAAACAGGTATAAGTGTTATGAAAATAAATGAAAAATTGGATGAGGGTAACATATCTCGTATTTTTAAAACAAATATTTTAGATAATGAAAATGCAACAAGTTTAAGTGATAGACTTTCAATTTTAGCTGCAGAAAATATTTGCATTATAATTGATGAAATCCTAGATCAAGAAATAACATTTAAACCTCAAGATCATTCAAAAGCAACATACGCAAAAAAAATTCAAAAAAATGAAGGACATATTAATTGGAACGAAAATGCAGATAAAATAATTGGAAAAATAAACGGACTTTATCCATACCCAGGGGGTTATTTTTTATTCAAAGGCGAAAGATATAAAATTTTAAGAGCAGAAAAATCTTTTTCAAAAAGTAAAGCAGGCGAAGTTCTTACAAATGATTTAGAAATAGCTTGTGGTTCTAATTCAATTAAGATTTTAGAAATTCAACGTGAAGGAAAAAAACCACAAAATATAAATGAATTTTTGCCTGGCTCTCAAATCAAAAAAGGTTTCAATTTGTTAAATGTATAGGTATCAAATTATTATAGAGTATGATGGCTCTCAGTTTTCTGGCTGGCAATCTCAAAATAATGCAAAATCTGTTCAAAAAGAGATTGAAAAAGTATTATCAAAAATAGCTAAGGAAAAAATTAAAATATATAGTGCAGGACGTACAGATGCTGGTGTACATTCAGCTAATCAATCAGCACACTTTGATTGCAAAAAAGAAATTTTAAGTAACAATAAATATATTACTTCATTAAATTTTTTTTTAAACAAAAAAAATATTTCAATTAAAAAACTTGTTAAAAAAAATATTTCTTTTCACGCAAGATATTCTGCTAAAGAAAGAATATATAAATACATTATTTTAAATAGATTTGCTCCACCCATTTTAGATAAAAATAGAGTTTGGCATTTAAGATCTAAACTTGATGTAAAACTTTTAAAAAAGGCTGCAAAAAAATTAACTGGCAAACATAATTTTAATGCATTTAGGTCAGCTAATTGTCAAGCAAAGAATCCTGTAAGAACGCTCAAACAAATAAAAATTACCAAAAAAAAAGATAAGATAATTTTTATTTTACATTCCAAGTCTTTTCTAAAAAATCAAGTAAGATCAATTGTTGGTTGTTTAAAAAAAGTAGGTGAGAAAAAATGGTCTATCAAATACTTAGAGAAAGTTTTAAAGTTAAAAAAAAGAGAAAACTGTGCACCACCAGCTCCTCCAGAAGGATTGTATTTATATAATATTATTTATTAATGTTAAGTGATTTCTTCACTCTCCATCTTGAAGCTTGTCTTACAATATATCCACAACAATTTTTTGAATTACATCTGCATGGATAATCTTTAAAATCTTCGTCAAAACTAAAACCATAATCGTATGAAAATTCTTCACCCTCTTTAATATCTTTAATTGTTTCAATCCATAGTTTTAATCCCTTTCCAACTACTTCACAATTAGGATTACAAGAATGGTTTATAAGTCTAGCTGTATTAAAATTAAAATCTCCATCTAAGTCATACCTTTTATTTATTTCGAAAAGATATATTCTTTTTGAATTGTCAAATTTTGGGTTATCCTCACTCTGTTTTTTAGATATTAATTTACCCTTATATTCTATTATTTTTGTTCCTTTTTTAATATTTTTAATAGCAACAAGTCCCTTATTATCTATATTTGATTTTTTTATTTTATATAGTTTCATCGAGATCTATTTATGATAATTTTTATAAATCTCAACTAAATTCTAAAAGTGCGTTAACGTGTTCATTAGCGCTTTCAGCTAATGCATTCAAATCATATCCACCCTCGAGAATTGAAACTACTTTGCCACCGGTATAATCATGTGTGGCTTTTAATGTTCTTTTTGTTATTTCGTAAAAATCTTTTGAACTTAGTTTAAACTGAGCTAAAGGATCATCTTCATGAGCATCAAAACCGGCGGAAAATAATAAAAAATCTGGTTTATACTCAACCAATCTATTTAGAACTCTCTCAAAGGCATTAAAATATTCTTCAGAGCTTGTTCCAGCAGGTAGTGGAATATTTAGTGAATTATTGAAGTCACCTTTATCTTGGTCAGTGCCACCACCTGGATAAAAAGGATATTGATGAGTTGAGATATATAAAGCATTTTTATTATTACGCATAACATCATAATTTCCATTTCCCCAATGAACATCAAAATCTACACAAGCAATTTTTTTATACTTATATTTACTTATTAAATAATTTGTGGCAATGCCAGCATTTGATAAACAACAAAACCCCATTGCCTTATTTTTTTCTGCATGGTGACCTGGAGGCCTAGCCAGACAAAACGCATTTTTAAATTTTTTGTTCTCTATTCCATCTATAGCTTTAATAGTAGCTCCAGCTGCATCAAATACAGCTTGTCTGCTTCCAGGAGATACAACTGTATCACCGTCTAAAAATTTAAGACCATTTTGAGGAAAAGAATGTTTTAGCATATCTAAATATTCTAAAGAATGGGTCATTTTTAAAATATTTTCTGGTACCAAACTAGGTTGTTCCCACGATAAGTCTTTTCTTTTTAATAATTTATTTTTAATCGCCAGAATTCTTTTTGGCTGTTCTGGGTGACCATCACCAGTAAAATGTTTTTCGGAAGATTCAGAATTTACGATTGCTGTATTCACTTAAAATAATTATTAAGAATTTTACTGTACATTTTAGTTAATTTTTTTAAATCAGAAACTGAAGTCTTTTCATTAATCATGTGGATAGTATTATTTCTTAGCCCTAATTCTAATCTGGGAATGGATCCAAGAAAACGGCTATCGCTTGTTCCACCTCTACAATTTAATTTAGGAGATGTTCCAGTTATATTTTTCACTACTTTTTTAACCATATTAATTTCTCTATTAGGCTTGGTGTAAAAAGCCTCACCGCTTACTCTATATTTAATTTTAGTTTTACACCTTTCTTTTTTCGCAACTGCATTAATAATTTTAGTAAGCTTTTTCTTAAGAGAAAATGACTTATATTTTGAGTTAAATCTAACATTGAATTTTGCACTAGCAGACTCTGGCACAACGTTTTCTGATAAATTATCAACATTAATTTTAGTAATTTCTAAATTTGATGGTGGCATAAATTTAGTTCCATTATCTAAAGTTGTATCTCTTAATTTTGATATTATTTTTGCTAAAGCTGTACATGGATTAATGTATGTACCGTAAAATGCAGAATGACCACTTTTACCATAAACAGTTATGATTCCATTCATAGACCCACGTCTTCCGATTCTTATTTCATCTCCAACTGATCTGTTTGAAGATGGCTCTCCTACTACTGAGAAATCTATTTTTTCACCTTTATTTTTAAGGTATTTCATGACTGCTGGGCATCCAAGACCAGTCGTTTCTTCATCCGCAGAAATAATCATTGAGATAGATCCTTTAAATTTATTTTTTTTGATAAAATTACTAGCCGCGCTAATCCAACATGCTATTCCACCTTTCATATCCTGAGATCCTCTACCATTTAAATATCCTTTTCTAATAACAGCTTTAAATGGTGGAAACCTCCAATTTTCAAGGTTGGCGACTACATCGGTGTGACCTAAAAAATTGATATGAGGTTTTGAATTATTATACCTTGCATATAAATTTAAAGCAGGTTTTGATCCCACACCTTTGGATTTAATTATAGTACATTTAAACCCAATAGCGTTAAGTTTTTTTGATAAGAATTTCATTATACCCTTATCCTCAGTTTTAACTGTAGAAAATCGTATTAGCTCTTGAGCTAATTTTATTTCATTATACTTTTTCATTAATCTATTCTCTTAAAAGGTCGTTAATTGAAGTTTTTGATCTGGTTTTTTCGTCAACTTGTTTAATTATTACAGCACAGCTAAGTGAAGGACCAGATGGATTTTTTTTATCTGGTAAAGTGCCTGGTACAACAACCGAGTAGGGTGGAATTTTTCCATAGTTAATTTCACCAGTTGATCTATTAACAATTTTTGTTGATTGGCCAATATACATTCCCATGCTTAAAACAGATCCCTCTCCCACAATTACACCTTCCACAACTTCTGACATAGCGCCTAAAAATACATTGTCTTCAATAATTGTAGGTAAAGCTTGTGCTGGTTCAAGTACACCCCCTACACCACTTCCTGCTGATATATGACAATTTTTTCCAATCTGACAACAGCTTCCTGCTCTTGCAAATGTATCAATCATTGTGCCTGAATCAATATAAGCACCAATATTAACATAGCATGGCATTAGCACTGCATTTTTTCCAATATAAGATCCTTTTCTAACCGGTGAATTAGGTACCATCCTAAAACCCGCTTTTTCATGATCACTCTTAGTCCATCCAGCTGTTTTGCCTTTAAGCAAATGGGCTTTATCATACCAACTGCTATATGGACCATTTAAATTTTCCATCGGATAAATTCTAAAACTAAGCATAATAGCTTTTTTTAAATGTTGGTGTGTTATCCACTCTCCATTAATTTTTTCAGCTACTCTAGACTTCCCGCTATCTAAGTCTTCTATAACTGAATTTACAGCAACTTTAATGGAATTATCAGAATTCTGATTAATTTGGTCTCTAACTTCCCAAGCATCATTTATAATTTTTTCTAAAGACATTTTTAAGAACTTTTTAATAACCTGATTTCTTTTAAAAATAAAGACACATTTTTAATTTTATAATCTATAAATTCTTTATTTGAATCTTTTTTCCCCCATTGTTCTTTATTAATAAGCCAAACAGTGGTCGTTCCCATTTCCTTCGCAATTGATAAATTTTTAGCAATATCCTCAATATATAATGTTTCTTTTGGGTCGATCTGAAATTTTTTAAGCATTAAATTATAATTCTTAGGATTTGGTTTTGGGTAGTATTCTGCATCAACAATGTCAAAAATACCATCAAATAAATCTTCAATACCTAATTTATGAATAATATTTTTTGCATGCTCATAACTACCATTTGTAAACACATATTTTTTTAGATCTAAGTTGATTAACTCATCTCTAAGTATGTCATTTTTACTTAAACAACTTAAATCAATATCATGAACATATTTTAAGAAGTCCTTGGGATCAATATCATGATGTATCATAAGACCATTTAAGCTTGTGTTATATTTATGAAAATAATTAGTTTGTAATTCTTTAGCTTTTTTTAAATCAATATTTAATTTACTTGATATGTAATGCGTCATTCTCTTGCTTACTTGACCAAAGACAGCTTGCAATTCCTCATATAAAACACCGTCACAATCAAATAGTATATTTTTTATATTTTTTAAATTTTTCATTTTCTTATTAAAGTTCCTGCACCTTTATCAGAAAGTATTTCAAATAGAATTGAATGAGATTTTCTTCCATCAACAATTACTACACCAGTAACTCCATTATTAACAGCATCGAGAGATGTATTAACTTTAGGTATCATGCCACCTGATATAGTTCCATCTTCAATCATTCTTTTAGCATTAGAAGAATTTATTTCTGAAATTAATTTATTATTTTTATCTAACACTCCAATTACATCTGTCATTAAAATTAATCTTCTTGCATTAATTTTTTTTGCGATAGCGCCAGCAGCTGTATCTGCATTTATATTATAATTTTTATCATTTTCTCCCTTCCCCATAGGAACAATAATGGGAACTTTATTTTTCTGAATTATCTTGTAAAGTTCATCTGAATTTATACTTTTGGGATTTCCAACATATATCAATTCATTATTTATCGGTTCAATTATAATTATACTATTTTTATTTACAGAAAACTCTACACCTTCACAATTTTTTTTTTTTAAACTAGATATTATTTGACTGTTGAGATTTAATAAAGACTCTTCAACAATTTTGATTGTTCTTTCATCAGTAACCCTTAATCCATTGATAAATTTAGATTCTATTTGTGCCTCATCAAGTTTTTTTTTTATATTTTTGCCACCTCCATGTACAACGATGATTTTAAGTCCCAATTTATTAATGATTGATATATCTTCTATCATTTGATTGAAAAGATTTTGATTTATTAGGCAACTACCACCGCACTTAACTACAATAAGATCATTTTCATACTTATTAATATACTTTTTTACTTCATTGATGGATGGACCATTTGAAGGTAGCAAATTTTCTAATTCCATTTTAGACTTGAGTTTTAACAGTTGTCCTTTTCATAATTACAACCTGTTGCATCATTGTGAAAATATTATTGAAAGTCCAATATATAACTAGTCCGCTAGGGAAAGGAGCTAAAATTACTGTTAAAAATAAAGGAAAAAACATAAATATTTTTGCTTGAATAGGGTCTGGGGGTGCAGGATTTAATTTTTGCTGAAGATACATTGTAAGACCCATTAAACATGGCCATGCACCAATAATTAAAAAATTTGGAACATCAAAAGGAATTAAACCGAACAAATTAAATATACTCGTTGGATCTCTTTCACTTAAGTCATTGATCCATCCAAAGAACGGCTGATGTCTCATCTCAATTGTAACAAATAGCATTTTATAAATTGCAAAAAAGAACGGAATTTGAAGTAAAATTGGAAAACATCCACTTAAAGGATTAACTTTTTCTCTTCGATACAATGCCATCATTTCCTGTTGAAGCTTAACCTTATCTTCTTTGTGAAGTTCCTTTAGTCTTGCCATTTCAGGTTGTAATAACTTCATACGCGCCATAGATTTAAATGACATATTTGCGAGCGGAAAAAAAACAATTCTTATACAAATAGTGATTAGAATAATTGCTAAACCAAAATTTCCTGAGAATTTAAAAAAATAATCTATGCCAAAAAACAATGGTTTTACAAGCCAATAAAACCATCCCCAATCGATAACTAAATCAAACTTACTTATATTTTGATTTGCTGCATAACCATCAATAATATCTACCTCTTTTGCAGCAACAATTACTTTAAAAGTGTTTGATTTTGTCTCATTAGCACCCACAATAGTAGGTTTATTCTCAATGTAACTGGCCTTAAATTTATTTTTATAATCGAAATCTGCTCTGAAGGATTTATTTTTTTCTGGTATAATGCTTGCGACCCAATATTTATCAACTATTGAAACATATCCCTCATCAGCATTTTTTGAATAAGACTTTTCCTCAATATCATCATAGTCCTCTTCCACTAATTCACCATCAAACACACCTAACAAACCTTCATGAAGAATATAAAAATTTGTTACTTCTGGAGCTGTATTTCTAATGACTTGTCCATAAGGATAGAAGCTATATGTTTTATCAGAATTATTAATTATCCTTTGTTCAATATTGAATAAAAATTTATCATCTAGTTTTAATATTTTCTCAAAAGTAATTCCACTTTTATTAGTCCAAGTTAATTTTACTGGATTTTTATAAGTAAGTTTATTATTACCTTGAACCTGCCAAACCGTTCTATTATTCGGAGTTTCAATTTCATTATTGTTAATAGCCCAACCAGAGTCAATGTAATAACCAGTTTTTATTTCTTTAGGATTCAATAATGTAACTTTTTCGTTACCATCTACCGTTGTAGTATAATTTTTAAATGTAAGATCATCAATAACAGCTCCATTGAGAGAAATTGAACCGATTATATTTTCATTTTCAAAAATAATTCTTTTACTTTCACTGATAGCATTTTCTCTTGTAATTACTTTAATTTCTTCATTATCAATTAATTTTGGTGCATCCCCATTTTGTGTTAGTTCGGCTTTCTCTTTCTCTAATTGTGCTTCTTTTACTTCTTTAGGATCAGGGGCAAAAAATAAACCCCAAAGAACTATTATTGCAGCACTTAATGAAACAGCAGCTAATGTATTTTTCAAATCCATTAATTTTTACCTTTCTTAACAGGGTCGTATCCATTTCCTCCAAAAGGATGACAAGAAAGAATTCTTTTTATTCCTATCAATGACCCCTTGATAACACCATGTTCATTTAAGCAATCTATAAAATAATCTGAACAAGTCGGTAAATATCTACAACTTGGACCTATTAGAGGGGACAGAATAAATTTATAAATTTTAATTATATTAACAAGTATAGTTTTTATCATCTAACTTTTATTAAATCTTTAAATATTGAATCTTTTATCATTTTATAGTTTGCATGATAGATATTTTTCTTAGCAATAAATAAGTAGGAATAATCAAGGTTCATGTTTATCGTTTTAGTCGCATCATTCATTATATTTCTCAATCTTCTCTTAATTTTGTTGCGCATAATTGCATTTCCAATTTTTTTTTTCGTTACAAAGCTTATATTTAAAAATTTGTTATTTTTAGAAGATATTTTTTTAAAAAAAATAGTCGAATAAGGATTAGATATTTTCTTACCTTTCAACAAACTTTTAAAATCTTCATTCTTTGAAAGACTTGAGATTTTACTTCTCATTAAACTGAAAGTTTTTTCCTACCTTTTTTTCTTCTGTTTTTTAGAACTTTTTGCCTTTTTTTCGTAGACATTCTAGATCTAAAACCATGCTTTCTTTTTCTTTTTACTCTACTTGGATGCCAGGTTCTTTTCATAGATTACTAAATTAATGTTAAAATTTCGCTCTTATAGAAAATAAAACTATATAAGTACAGGTATTTTTAATAAATTATTCCTATGAACAAGACAAAAAA
>MDTD01103781.1_pt1 | contig 14326 bp, 13 predicted proteins | sample 811221 | NCBI WGS metagenome assembly MDTD01 (sample SAMN05326646, study PRJNA326480) | marine metagenome | isolation source: seawater | place: Pacific Ocean: South West | collected 2011
ACAGCAAACGGGTCCGGGTGGACAGCTTTCACCCGGACCCTGGCAGTATAAAGAAGGCCGGAAAGATCCTTGCCGCCAACGGCGTGGTGATCTTTCCGGCCCAATGCCTTTACGGCGTGGCAGCCAACGCCCTGGATCCCACCGCCGTGGAAAAGGTGTTCCGGCTCAAACAACGGCCGATGGACAATCCCATTCTTGTGCTGATCCGGAACAAAGCCGCGCTACACAGCCTTGTCACCGACGTTCCCCCGGCCGCAGAAAAGATCATGACCCGGTTCTGGCCCGGGGGCATTACCCTGGTTTTTAACGCCGCCCCCCGCATTTCCCCGCGGCTCACCGCCAACACCGGTAAAATCGGTATCCGCCTACCCGGCCATCCCGTTGCAAAGGCATTGACCGAATCCGTGGATTTTCCCATCACAGGCACCTCGGCGAATCTCTCAGGGCAACCCGGCTGCATGCAGGCAACGGAACTGCCCCGGGCGATTGTTGACAACGCCGACCTTATCCTTGATGCTGGAAGGGTACAGGGGGGTACAGGATCAACGATCCTTGATGTCACCTGCACCACTGTCCGTATCCTGCGCCACGGTGCGGTTAACGAGGCTGATATCCGCTCCTGCCTGGGGTAACACCCCCCCCGGTTTTTTCCTTACAGATCCCTCACAAATTCGTTGACAAATCCGCCCGATTTCTTTAAAAGGGAGTGTCTTATGCCGGAGTGGTGGAATTGGTAGACGCAGAGGATTCAAAATCCTCCGGGCTTAGCCCTTGCGAGTTCAAGTCTCGCCTCCGGTACCACAGAATTTGAAAGGGTTTTGGCGGTTTCGTCAAAACCCTTTTTTATTTTGGCAAAAACATCCCCTTCCTGCACAGCCATCTATCTTGCAATGTGTTTACTTGTTATCGAACGGCTTGCACGGCTACAGGCATCAATTCAAATCTAAAACAGAAATGAAAATCTAATATGACTTGCTTTTTTTGATTTTTGTATGATAATGAGTTGCCTTGCAATTTTATTTTTACACAAATCAAACAGGAGAGTTATGATGAAAAAACATATCATATCTACAATTATTGCGTTTTTTATTATTTTTTCAGGAACAACAGCCTTTGGTGAGACGATTACCCTGGCAACTTTAAATTGGGCACCATTTTATGGCGAAAAATTGCCTGAAAATGGTTTTTTTGCTGCCCTATCCAGGGAAGCCTTTAAGCGGGCGGGATACGATATGAAATTAAAATTCATGCCCTGGAACCGGGCTCTGGAGATGTCAAAAACCGGAAAATTCGATGGGCTGCTTGGGGCGTACTATAGTGAAGAACGCGAAGAGCATTTTGTGTTCACCGTTCCGGTATCTCAAAATCAGGAATCTTTCTTCCAAAAAAAAGGCGGAAACATTTCCTTTTCCACACTTGACGATTTGAAATCCTATAAAATTGGCGGCCTGCTGGGTGGGGCGCCCACCAAAGAGTTGAAAGCCAAGGGGTTTAAGGTCGAAGGGACGGCAAATGAACTGACCAGTGTTAAAAAAGTCAATGCAGGCAGGTTGGATCTGTTGATCATGGGCAAGCAGAATCTTTATTATGCCATGTCAAACGACCCGGAATATAAAGCGTTCAAAGATGCGCTTGACGTGATTGAGCCCCCTTTTAAATCCTATGATCTCTATTGCCCGATTACCAAGAAACGCCCGGATGCCAAGACTATCGCTGACAAATTCAATGCGGCGTTGGAGCAGATGAAGGCCGATGGCACGTATGATGCCATTCTTGCCCGGTTTGGACAAAAATAAGTAACCCCGTTTGATGGATCACAACAACTGCCCGGTCAGTTTACGGCCGGGCAGTCATCCCCCCCATACCCCTGTTCCGCACGCCATCTATCTGTCCAACATTTCCCAGGCACCATGCCAAGTGGATCCTATAATAACTGATCCAATACCTTGAGGCTTTGCGCAGACCAACTTGTAAAAGCCCCCGGTAAAATAAACATTCTTGACTTGCATTGTCCTTTTTCAATATCCTTAAATTTAGCATTGAATATAACGAATCAAATAGTTGATATGCGAGACCTCTCTATCTCCATTAAACGATATTGAAAAGAGGTGAACCATGGGAAAACGCAAGATTATTGATCTCAGCATTGGTATTGAGCCAAAACTTCCCAGTGACCCGCCTATGATGATTCCCGAAATCACCTATGTGAATCATGAGGCAGGGGCCGCTCAGATGGAAGATTTCTTTCCCGGACTTGAGAAAGAACAGCTTCCGGGGTGTCTTGGCTGGTCATTGGAAATGATATCCCTTACCACACACTCCGGGACGCATCTTGATGCCCCTTATCACTATCACCCCACAATGGATGATGGAAAAAGAGCGCTCACTATCGATGAGATCCCCCTTGAATGGTGTTATAGCGATGGTGTCGTTTTAGATTTTTCCCATCTTGCAGACGGAGAAAAAATCACAGCCGATCACATTGAACAGGAACTTCAAAGAATTGATTATCAAATAAAACCGCTGGATATCGTCCTGGTAAGGACAGGGGCGGATAAATTCTGGGGCAAAGAAGAGTATCTGGTCAAGGGATGTGGAATGACCAGGGAATCAACGCTTCATCTCCTGAATAAGGGGGTCAGGATAACAGGTATTGATGCCTGGAGCTGGGACAGGCCGCTTCCCTTTATCGCAGAAGAGTTTAAAAAGACCAATGATGCGTCACTCATATGGGAGGCCCATTTTGCAGGGATTGAAAAGGGGTATTGCCATATGGAAAAACTTGCAAACCTGGATAAAATACCTGTACCCCACGGGTTCAAGGTGTCATGTTTCCCGGTAAAAATAAAGGCTGCCTCAGCAGGATGGATCAGAGCGGTGGCGATTGTTGAATAAAAAATAGCTGCCTTTAGATTCAGATTAAACTTGCAGGAATAAAAACGTCAGCCCACAGGGGGGCGGTCCATCCTTGTCTTATTGTTTCTATGCGCCATGGATCACATCCCGGGTCCATTCATTGATCTCTTCCTCTTCGGGCTCACCGTCAATCCTGAGCGAATCGGCCACCAGAGTGGCGCCCAGTTTCTGCACCCGCTCTTCAATCACATCCACCGCGCCGCAAAAGTATTCGTAGGATGAATCTCCGCAACCGAAAACGGCAAACTTCTTACCGCTCAGATTGAGATCCCCGGTGAGTCCCTCATAAAAGGATTCAAAATCTTCCTGAAGTTCAATCTCCTCCTCCCCCCAGGTGGAGCATCCCAGAAGATAGAGGTCCCAGGCATCGTTCAACTCCGACACATCGATATCGGCGACACTTTTAAGGGAAACCTCATACCCCCCGTTGGCCGTCAGATAGGCGGCAATGGTTTCTGCGGTGTATGCCGTATTTCCTGTTGTTGATCCGTAAATAATCAAGGCGTTGCTCATATTGCCTCCCATTGTGATATATAAAATGCACCATCTTTGTTTTTCATGAAGATAATTTTAAGCCTCGACTAACTTCTAAGGATATTTTTTCACCGTGTCAAGATATTTTTAAACTCAAATAACGATATGAATGGTAAAGTCTGATAAGATGCTGTGTATCCTGCCCTTTTATCATTAACCCGAATGAAAGGAGTCCATCAATGGGAAAAGAAACCGTACTCTTAAAAAGTGAAGAAAAAATGTCCGGACAGGAAGCGGCCAAACTGCTCAGAGACATTGCTGACAAAGTGGAAAAAGGAAGGGTGGTTCTTACCCGCGGAAACGAAGAGGTGATCCTTGAGCTGCCGGAACGCGTGGAGGTAGGGATCAAAGCCGAGGAGGAAGTGGGCAAAAGCGCCACCAAACGCAAACTCGAAGTCGAAATTGAATGGAAACTTGGGGATCCCAAAACCCCCAAGGAATCAATGGTTATCAGCTAACTGATGATATTTCATCACACCCACAGTATTTAACCAACACGTCAGGGGCTGTTCAGGCCCCTTTTTTTATCACTTTCAAGTATTCCAAATCAGATCAGCGGGTTGCCCCTGAAGCCCCTGAATTCCCATGGCCATTGGCATGAATGTTGTAAATTCAGGTGCAGGTATGCGGAATCTGAAACAAGAACTATTCGCCCGTTAAGGAGTTCTCTGACTGATGCACCACTTGAAAATCCCGACTGTTATCTGCCTGGCCTGCATTTGCCTTTTTCCCACCGCCTCCAACGTCATGGGGTCCCTCACCCCCGGGAAAATCCCGGAATTCCAGCTCACGCAACAACCCTGCGCACCGGATGTCGTCATAAAAAAAGGGGTGGTCAAACCGGGGGAAACCATTTCCCAGATTCTCGATCCTTACCTTCCCCTGAAATGCGTATATGCCCTTAACCGGGACAGCCGGGCCGTGTTTTCCCTGCAGCGAATCCGTCCGGGCAGACCCTACAGAATATTTTCCGAATCCGGACGTATGGCAAGGTTTGAATACGATATCACCAACCAATGCCGCCTTATAATCCAAAAAGAGGGCAACGAATTTTCCATAACCAAGGCCCCCATTGCCCATACCCAGGTCTTGGAGATGGTGTCGGGCACAATTACCACAAGCCTGTACGGGGCATTACTAAAGACAGGGGAAACCGGGGAACTTGCAGGGCGTCTTGCCGCCATATTTGCCTGGGATATTGACTTTATCAGGGATATCCGTCCCGGGGACCGGTTCTCACTTCTCGTGGAAAAAAAGTACCATGAACAGATATTTTCCGGATACGGGCGTATCAGGGCGGCCAGGGTTATCAACCGGGGAAAGGCCTACGAGGCCGTCTGGCACCAGGGAGAAAAAGGCTCTTGCGGATATTATGACGCCAAGGGCCGCTCCCTTGCCAAGGCCTTTCTCAAAAGCCCTTTGGACTATTCCCGAATATCATCCGGCTTTAACCTTAAACGGATGCACCCCGTTCTCAATGAGGTCAGGCCTCACCCGGCGGTGGACTATGCCGCCCCCACGGGAACCCCCATCAAGGCTGTGGGGGATGGCGTGGTCACAGCTTTAGGATACAGCCGCACCATGGGAAACCATATCACTCTGCGCCACTCCGGCGGATATGAAACCCGGTATTTTCATATGAGCGGGTTCTCCCCAAAACTTTCCCGCGGAAAAAAAGTATCCCAGGGAAAAGTTATCGGATTCGTGGGGAAAACCGGCTACGCCACAGGCCCCCATCTTTGTTTCAGGATGACGGTTAACGGCCGGCCGGTGGATCCCCTGGGCCCCAATCTGCCTTCCGCATCCCCCGTGCACCGGGATGACCTGGCCGTATTCAAGGCTGAAGCCGGCAGGCTGCTCAGGGTATTGGAAGGTGATGCCAAAAGCCTGGCATCACTTTGATCCTCAACATCCCAGTCGTAAACGGGTCGCTCCCATCAGGGTCACCGGCACCTTGACAACCCGCCCAGGCGTTTTTAGTTTAAGTTAATTTTTACCTGAAACAAAACCCTTTGGAGACGATATGCTCAAACTCGGAGAAAAGGGAGCGATTCCCCAGAACGATAATGAAACCTATGCCATTGCCCCCCACATTCCCTGCGGCGTGGTAACCCCGGAACTGCTCAGAAAAATAGCTGACGTATCTGAAAAATACGATGCCAAGGCCATCAAAATCACCGGTGCCACCCGCATGGCCATTGTTGGACTCAAAGAAGAGGACATCGACGGGGCCTGGGAAGACCTCAAACTGGACAAAGGAGCGGCCGTGGGGTTATGCGTGCGCTCCGTGCGCACCTGCCCCGGCACCACCTTCTGCAAGCTTGGCAAGCAGGATGCCCTTGGCATCGGTATGGAGCTGGACAAACGCTATCATGCCCTGGAGCTTCCGGGAAAATTTAAAATGGCGGTTTCCGGCTGCAAACTGAGCTGTTCCGAATCCTGGGTCAGGGATATCGGACTCATTGCCTTTCCCGAAGGCTGGACCGTTGTCATCGGCGGCAATGTGGGCATGACACCCAGAATCGCCCAGGAACTCATCACAGGCCTTGACGACGACCAGGTCCTCACTGCCTGTGAAAAAGTCATTGACTGCTACAAGGAAAATGCCAAAAAAGGCGAACGGCTGGGCAAGACCATTGAACGCATCGGCCTTGACCCGTTCAAACAGGCCGTCAGTTAACCCTGCCGCAGTTGAAACGCAGGTACCCTTTGCCTGCGGATGAAACCAAAGAGAAGGCCGTCAACACCCATGGGCGTTGACGGCCTTCTTTTTGTATCAGGGTTTCGCATCCGAGTCTTTCCATCCGCTTTACATATCAGGGCCGCAGTTCGACCCTGCTCTCCGGCCCGATCACCAGCAGGGGGTTGCCGATGGTGGATTGAATTTTCTCAAGCTTGCTGCCGAAAAGAACGTCCTTGATAGGTCCGTGACCATAGGCCCCCATCACCACCAGGGCATCATGGGGGATGGCGTACAGCATCTCCTCGAAGGCAGGTCTGTCAAAAAAAAGCCAGTCTTTTTCCGCCTGCTCCCCTAACCCTTCCGGAAGCCTCTTTTTAACGATCTTCCGGTAATGGGCCTCCTCCTTCTCCTTGAGGGTAAATATTGTCATGTCCACCCCGGAGGCCATGGACAATTTCAGCCCGAGATTCAACGCGTTCACCGCATTCTCAGACCCGCCGAACAATACCGCAATCCGCTTCCAGGGTTTGAACACCGGACTTGTAATCAGCACCGGAAACCGGGCATGCTGAATGATCCGCCTGACCCTGGCGCCGATATGACCCAGGCCGATTTTCGAAGAGACATCTGACACGGACCGGGGACAGCACAAATAGTCGAACCGGGTGGAGATATCCGGCAATGTGGATGCCGTATAATTTTTCGGCGTATAAAACGAAGGTGAAATACCCATCTCTTCAAACAGCTGTTCTGCATTTTGCTTCGCAGTTTCAGCCGAGGTCAGGTAGGAGCGGTCCAGATCCACCTGCACCGTATCTTTATCAAAATAAAACAAGAACTTATCACTTTCAGGAATGTACACCACAGGACGGGCCTGGATGCATTTGCAAAAGTACAGGGATTGAAGAAAGGTCTCCCGGCCAAAGGGGGTATTTCTGAAAATGTGAAGCAGTACGTAATTCATTTTGCTCTCCGTTGTCCGTATAAAGGTCAGTGAACGCTGGTCTGCATGATCAGTTCCCTGCGGTACAGATCCAGGATTCGTGTTTTTAAAATCATGCCGCCAAACCGGCCGTCTTCCACCACCGGCAGGGCATCCGCACGGTGGAGATCCATCAGTTCAATAACGTCACCCAGATCATTCTCCCAGGATACCGTTGCCATCCCGGTATCCATGATCTGGCTGACCAACACCATATCGTGCATCATGGGATTGAGCGCATATGCCCGGACGGCGCTCAGCCGGATCATGCCCCGGTACGCTCCGGACCCCTTGCTGATAACCGGGAAATAGTCCTGGGACGAAGTCTTGATCACCGCAATGAAATCCCGGAGCACCATGTTCTCATCCACCGGTTCGTAATCCGTCCGGACCACTTCAGACAGATTCAGATCCGCAAGTATCCTGGCATCCGTGCCCGGCCGCAGAAACTGCCCCTTTTCAATCAGCTCTCTGAAATAAAAAGACGCCGGTTCAACATAGTGGCTGATGGTGGAGGAAACGGCGGAAACCGCAATCAAGGGAAGGATGGTCTCATACCCGTTTGTGATTTCAAGGATGAGGAAAATCCCGGTCAACGGGGCCTGCATGACGCCGCTGATTAACCCGGTCATTCCGATGAGGGCATAGGCCCCCTGGCCGGCGAACCCGGATTCGGGTAAAAGGGCCGTCATCCCCGAGTGAAATACCACCCCGGTGAGACTGCCAAGTACCAGGCAGGGGGCAAAAACCCCGCCGGAGCCCCCCCACCCCAGGGTCATTGCCGTGGCCAGCATCTTCAGGCCCAGGGCCAGACAGGTCAGGGATAATCCCAATGAAAAGTGCCCCGATATCATGGCCTGGATATGATGATAGCCTTCCCCCATGATCACCGGCAACCCCAGGGCCATAACCCCCACCGCGCATCCCCCGAGAAAGGCCTTTGCCCAGAAGGGCAGCGGCACCTGCTTTGCCACCGTGCCGGACAGCCTGAGCACCCGCATAAACGCAATGGAGACCAGGGCAGTGACAGCCCCGAAGCAAAGACAGGCCATGACATCCCTTAGCCCCACGTCAAAAGGCTGGTGATGAAACAATACCTGCTCGGGCACAATGGCCAGGCTGACTTCAGCACCGGCCACAGCGGCAATGGCAATGGGAATGATCCTGACGATCTTCCACTCTCCTAAAATCACCTCAACGGAAAAAACAAGCCCTGCCAAAGGGGCGTTGAAAATGGCCGCAATGGCACCAGCCGCCCCGCACCCCACAAGGGTGACACGCTGCCGGTCGTTGAGTTTGAGCCATTTTCCGATGTTAGAACCGATGGCGGAACCGCTCATCACCACCGGGGCTTCCGGCCCGGCAGACCCACCGCTTCCGATGGTCAGAAAAGAAGAGAGCAGCCGAGAATAGGTGGAACGGAATCGAAGCAGCCCCCCATACCTGGACACGGCGTAAATCACCTCAGGAACACCGTGGCCTGCGCACTCACGGACACCTTTTTCAAGATAAATGCTGGACAGACAAGCCCCGGCCCCGGGAAGGATAACCGCCCACCACAGGTGACGGTAAGCCTCAAGCCAGGTCAGGGACCATTCAAGGCTCAGACGCAGTGCCACCGCAGCAAGGCCGCTGGACATGCCCGCAGCGATGCCGGCCAGGATCAGAATCAACCGGTCATCCATGACAAATAGCCGGTGGTGAAAAAAACGGAATACGGATAGGATAAATTTCATGGATTTGCCTTTGACGCCTGTCTATTTTTGTCCGCAGGTGTCACGAACATTGATTTCGGACACCAGGTGTTCCAGGCCGGGTCCCGACATAAGAAGCGCGTGAAAAGACTTGTCCATCAGGCAAAACGATAGTGAAGACAACAGGGTCAGATGGATCCGTAACGTCGGTGCCAGGACAAGACAGAACACCGACACCGGTTTGTTGTCGATGGCGTTGTAATGCACGGGTTCCTCCGGGATAAATACGGGGACCATCGGGGCAGACAGGTATGCCAGGGGCTCTCTGGGATGGGGCAGGGCCACGCCGTTGCCCACACCGGTTGAAACGGCAGTTTCCCTTTCCACCAGACGCTCCAGAAGATCGGCTTTGAAATCTTCGGGTATGGTAGGCAGTTTTTTCACACAGGCCGCAAGCACCTCTTCCGGGCCATCGCCCCGGATTCCCGTATACACACCGCCGGCCCTCACAGCGTCTGCCAGGGAGGTGCCGTTAGCATCCTTGCCTGGCGCATTGCCGGCGGCCGACACATTCAAGGTAATCTTATGCCGGGCCGCCCATTTTTCAAGTTCGGATCTCCGGAACATGAAACGTCCGTCTTTCAGGGAACAGGGCAGTTTACCCTGGGCAATCCACCTTTCAAGGGTGCCGGAGGTCACCCCCAGACATCCGGACAGGTCCGCAACGGACAACAGCAGGTCTTGCTTTTCTTCCAATTTATTTTAATTCCTTTAGACCGGTACAGCCGGTCTTTTCAAATATATTCCAAAGAAACGGTCAACAGGGCTTCAAGATCTGCCAACGCTTTTTTAACGGCAAAAAGAATCATCCGGTCCCCGTCCAGAAGCGGGGTATCACCATCAGGGATAATGACCTCATGTCCCCGGGCGATGCAAACCAGAAGCGCCCCGGAAGGAAACCTGATATCTTTCAGGCACCGGCCGGTGATTCCCGATGCGGCCACGGCCACGGCCTCTATGAACTCCCCCTTCTCGCCGAAAATAGAGATGTCCGACAGTACCTGCCCTTTACGGACCTCATGGAGGATGGAACTGATGGCCGAAAGCCTCGGGCTTACAATCTTCTTGATGCCAATGGTTGACAGCAAGGGAAAATACCCCGGATTTCCGATCCGGGTAATGGTGTTGCAAACCCCCAGATTTGACGCCAGCAATGACACCAGGATATTTGTCTCATCATCCCCTGTCACAGACACCACAACATCCCGCCTGCCGATGTTTTCCTCCCTGAGCAATGACAGGTCCGAGCCGTCACCGTTCAGCACCACGGTTTTGTTCAACCGGGATGATAACCCGGCACAACGCCTTGCATCCCTTTCGATAATCTTGGTATGGATCCCTTCGGATTCCAGGCTTAAGGCCAGGCGTTCACCGATTTTACCGCCGCCCAGGATCAATGCGCTGCGTACCGTCTGGGGCGTCAGTCCGAAAATAGCCAGATGGGCATCAAAATCCCCGGTTTCACTGACGAAGTAAACAATATCCCCGGCCTGCACGGCATCGTTTCCGTGGGGAACGATCACCTCGTTTTTTCTGATGACAGCGGCAATCAGCGGCCGTCTGCTCCCGTATGCCGCAGGATAATCCGCCAGCCGCATTCCGATAACAGGGGCGTTGGCATTGATATGGGCCCCGGTATATTTAACCCGGCCATCGATGAATGATCCCACATCAACAGCCCCCGGCACCACCATCAGCTTGCGGATCGTATTTACCACCTCTGCTTCCGGGTTGATGATGGTATCAATATTGGGAGGGGAGGTTTGCAGCGCGGTATGAAGCGGATCAAACTCGGCGTTTCTTATCCTTGCCAGCTTTCGGGTGTCCGGGGACATGTACTGCGTCATCAAGCAGGCCATCAAGTTGACCTCGTCGCTGTGGGTGACTGCCAGAAAAAGATCTGCCCCCGTCACTCCGGCTTCCCTGAGAACGGCAGGAGAACTGCCTGATCCCCTGACGGTTTTCACGTCAAGGGTGTTTTCCAGCCGGTCCGTGGCGGCCGTGTCAATGTCAACGACAACCACTTTCTTGTTTTCTGACACCAGGCGCCTGGCGATCGCGCTCCCAACAGCTCCGGCGCCGATGATGACTATATTCACGGTGAAACCCTGCGGACCTTTTGATCAGGGGCCAACGCGCACGCCCCTGAAAAGGCGCTACTTCCCTTCGTCTTCCATCTTGGCCATCTCCTTGAGAATACCCAAAGGAGACTGCCCCATCGCAAGGGCTTCCAGCTTCTGCATTCTGGCCTGATCCCGCTCAAATTTCCGCTTAAGTCTTCGCTCATAAGCATCTTTGATGGCCTCCACCAAATCATCAAAGGGGCAGGGTTTTTCAAGCACCTTGAAAGCGCCCATTTTGGTACACTCTACGGCTGTGCTGACGGTGGCATGCCCGGAGAGGATCAACACCTCAAGGTACTGGTGATTTTTTTTGAGAATTTCAAGCAATTTAATCCCGTCAATGCCCGGCATCTGCAGGTCAACGACAGCCACGTCGAACCCGCCCTTTTCTGCGGCTTTAATGGCATCCTCACCGTTTGTGGCCGAAGTGATTTCAAAAAATTTCAGCTTGAGCCGTTCTGTGATGGTGTCCAGAAATTTTTTTTCGTCATCCACCATGAGCAGATGAATTGATTCGGTTTTGTCCATAATATCCTCCTTGAGTTAACTATCCTGAAGGCCGAAAACGCCAATGCATCATACGGCCTGCCCCCGCGTTGGCCCTGCCCTTCCCTGTTTACAACTGAAGCACCTTGGCCAGAGCAACTATCTGGTTGCTGACATAGGGTATTTTCAACTGCAGTTGTTCCGGATCATCGGTCAGTGACATCTCGATACCCAGGATACGGGCGGCCTCCTCTATCTTCGGGGTGGGGAAGGCGTTCCAGGTTCCCGGTACGGGACTGTGAATCCTCATCAGGTCTCCGCTGTCTGTGTCCGAACTGACAAGAATGGAAATTTCCCCGTCAGGCCCGGCGGTTTCAGAAGCCAGGCAGAGTATCCGGTAAATCAAATTCTGGAGCAGAAAGGGACTGGTCAGAATCCGTCCCACCCCTTTCCGGTCTGCGTTTATCCTGACCGTTGACGTCGTGCTCAGAAAACCTGCCAGTTGCGCGGTCAATGATAAGGTGTCCATCAGGTCTATCTCCGTAACCGGGACATCGACGCTGTGGGCAAACCGGTTCATCTTTTTGATGGTGGTAAACCCACGCTGGATCTCTTCTGCAATGCTCTGGTTGCAATTGCCCAGCAACGACAGATTCAGCGGCTCCCCCTGGCGGGCAAGATCGGTGAGGTCATTTAAAAAACCGCTGGTCTCCGAAATAATTGCCAGAATATTTTTCAGCTCATGGGAGATACTTGCATTCACCCTTCCGAAAAACTGAAGCCCTTCCGCATTGATGTAGTTTATGGTGTCATTCGCATTCATTGTAAGCGTCTTCTCCTTCACCACTGGCCGCCCTTACCTGCCTGCCAGCTTCCCTATCGTTTCGATCAGAAGGTCCAGATCGAGGGGTTTGGACAAATACACATCGGTCTCACCTCCCGCATCAGGGCCCGACCCTGTTGCTCCGCCGTGCCCGGACACAAATATAACAGCCAACCCGGGATCTATTTTATTCAATTCAGCCTTTAGTTCGTGGCCGCTGATACCCGGCATCTTGATGTCAAGCACCGCCACGTCATAGTGCTTTTTTTCCACGTTTTTGATGGCTTCTTCGCCGGAATAAACGGCATCCGCGGCAATCCCCCTGAATCCAAGCCGCCTTGCAAGCATATTGATGAATTTCTTCTCGTCATCCACCAGGATAACCCTCATGCCGCCCCCCTTTGGTTAAGTTTCATCGGTAAACGAATGGTAAATGAAGTCCCCACACCTTCTGTGCTCTGTACAAAAATTTTACCGCCCAGTTTTTTTACCAGGCTGTAAGTGATGGACAAGCCCAGGCCGGTGCCGGATTTTTCCTGTTTGGTACTGAAAAATGGTTCTTGAATCCGTTCCAGATTTTCCTCCGGGATGCCGCATCCGGTGTCTTCTATGACGACCTCCACCTGTTCTTTTTCCGGCATTGACGCCCGGATGGTCAGACAGCCATCCTCATCCACCGCCTGAAATGCATTATTTATAAGGTTGACCAGAACCTGTTGCAGCTTGCCGCTGTCCGTTTCCATGGGCGGCAGGTCATCCGGCATGGATACGGTGACGGCGATGCGTTTATACTCCGCCTCCTTTTTATGAAAGCTGAGCACATCATCCACCATTTTCTCCAGATAAATTTTACGTATCCGGATGTCAAACCTTCTGACAAATCCTAAAAGCTGTTTTGTAATGGTGCCGCACCGGCTTACCGCCGCTAAGATCTCGTCAATATTATCCACGACCTCGTCCCTGTCTGCGGGACCGTCCGTATATTCAAAAAGATCCTTGATATAGCCTGCCGTCTCGCTGATCACTGCCAGGGGATTGTTGATTTCGTGCGCCACCCCTGCGGCCAATTGCCCGATGGAGGCCAACTGCTGGCTTTGCTCCATCTGAAGCATGGTTGCGGCCTTTGCATTGTCCAGTTCATACAATTTGTTGGCCATAAGGGTGGAGGCCATGGTGACCACCACAACGATCAGGAATACGCAGACACCCACCGTCCAGTTGATGCTCCGGCGCAGCTTCAGCCAGATGTGCATCATCCGTTGTTTTTCCTTTTGAACCACCAGGACAAAGGGGGTGTCTGTGAGATTGGTTGAAATGGCTGTCCGGCCGAAGAGAATGTCCGCCCTGCCGTCAGGTGTGGCATTGAATTCCACGATAACATGCTGATCCACGGACGCGACATCCAGACCCGTTTTTGAAAATATGGGACCGAACCGGACCGAAGGGGTTTGAAGCACCCCCTCTCTGTTGACAAGAAAAATATCTGCGTGCCCACCGGTTTTATACGATGCCAGTTTCTGGATCAACCGTTCCGTGTCCAGAGTCGCCCTCAGGATAAAGCCAGTCCCGTCCTCTTTTTTTGAACTGACAGCGATGATAATGTGGGGAACTTCCCTGTATCCGGTGAACACTTCGCTGACAAAGTACCTTTTTTTCAGACTTTCGGAAAACCAAGGCTGGTTTGCATAATTTTTACCTTCAAGGTTATAGGGTCCTGCATATGCAATCTGATCTCCGTCAGCATCAATAACGCTCAAATCCAAAAGCCCGCCGAATCCAAGCTTCATATTCATCAGTATTTCATTTAGTTGTCGATGACTGCTCAGCCGCCGGTATCCCGCCTCCCTTACCGTGAACATCAGGGCATCCAGGCGTTCCTGCATAAAGAAGGACACCGCGCTTTTGGTGGTGGCGGTCAGACGCTCCGCCCTTAATTCCAGTTCGTTGTCCACGGATTTCTGGATCAACTGGTAATGGATCAGTGTCACGATAAACAACGGTATTAAAGCCGTTCCCACCAGAATG
>MDTD01181576.1_pt1 | contig 14326 bp, 15 predicted proteins | sample 811221 | NCBI WGS metagenome assembly MDTD01 (sample SAMN05326646, study PRJNA326480) | marine metagenome | isolation source: seawater | place: Pacific Ocean: South West | collected 2011
AATGCCATATATATTCTACAGGAAATGATGCATATTAAATAATTGTTCTTCTAAAAAAATATAACTTTTTTTCTTATTAATAGGACAAATCATTATCTAATCGCCAGTTTAGGTTGTATTCTTATTCAATAAGTAAACTACTTTTAGAAATGAATAAGATGCTTGTCAATAGCATCGCTTCTTTAAAATTATGATTTGTAATGGTTGAAAAAGTTTTAATTGCTAATCGTGGAGAAATAGCATTACGCATTATCAGAAGTTGCAGAGAACTTGGTATTGCTACTGTTGCTGTTTACAGTACTGTAGACAAAAGCGCATTACATGTGCAATTAGCTGATGAGGCTGTGTGTGTAGGAGATTCTCTAAGTAATAAAAGCTATTTAAACATTCCAAATATACTTGCTGCTGCAACTTCACGGGGAGTTGATGCCATCCATCCTGGATATGGATTTCTTGCTGAAAATGATAAATTTGCTGAGATGTGTAATGATCATGGAATTATATTTATAGGTCCATCTCCCAATTCAATTAGACAAATGGGAGATAAATCCACTGCAAAAGAAACTATGGAGAGAGTTGGAGTGCCAACAGTTCCAGGAAGTAAAGGTCTTTTAGTGGATACTGATGAGGCTTTTGAATTGGCAGATGAGATAGGTTATCCAGTCATTATCAAAGCTACTGCTGGTGGAGGTGGAAGGGGAATGAGATTAGTAGAAAGTTCTGATACTCTTGAAAAAATGTTTAAGGCTGCACAAGGAGAAGCCGAAGCGGCTTTCGGGAATGCTGGTCTATATATGGAAAAGTTTATAAAGAAACCGCGTCATGTGGAAATTCAAATACTTGCAGATAAATCAGGAAATGTTATCCACTTAGGAGAGAGAGATTGTTCTGTTCAAAGAAGACATCAAAAGCTTTTAGAAGAATCACCTAGTCCAGCAATCAATCCAGAATTGAGAGATAAAATGGGAAAAGCAGCAATTGCCGCAGCAAAAAGTATTAACTATGAAGGAGCAGGAACAGTCGAATTTTTAGTTGATATAAATGAAAATTTTTACTTCATGGAGATGAATACTCGAATACAAGTTGAACATCCTGTAACGGAAATGGTAACTGGTGTAGATCTAATAGCAGAACAGATAAAAATCGCTTCTGGAAATAATTTAGAATTTAATCAAGAAGAAATTAAATTAAATGGTCATGCAATCGAATGTAGGATTAATGCTGAAGACCCTTCTCATAATTTTCGGCCTTCTCCTGGGCGAATAACAGGATGGCTTCCACCGGGAGGTCCAGGAGTAAGAGTTGATAGTCACGTTTATACGGGCTATGAAATACCACCTTTTTATGATTCTCTTATAGGAAAACTTATAGTTTGGGGAAAGGATAGAAATACAGCAATTAAGAGGATGAATAGAGCTTTAAATGAATGTGCAGTGACAGGAATACCTACAACAATTAATTTCCACTTAAGTTTGCTAGATAAAAGAAAGTTTAGAGAGGGTAAGATTCATACAAAATATGTAGAAGAAGAATTATTAAATAATTCCTAAAGATCTTAATTGATTAAGTTTAGGTTACTTTGGATAGCTAATTTAATTAAACCTTGTTGACCGACTAATATTTCTCTAATGAAGCTAATTAAACCTATCCAAATAACAGGCGTAATGTCTACTCCTCCAATAGGGGGTATAATTCTTTTCGTCACTTTTAAGATATTATTAGTTGGAATAGTAATAAATAACCATAACCCTTTCTGAATATTTACATTGGGATACCAAGTCATAATTAACCTTAAAAGAAATAATAAAGTGAAAAATGATAATAATATTCCCAAAGTCAAATCTAATAATGGTAGAAATTTTAAAATAAATGAAATCACAATTCTTTAATTCCTCTTAATAAATATCCCATAAGTATTAAATTAAAACTTATTATAAATTGAGAATTTAATCTTTGAAAACAAGTGCTTCAAATTTCACAACTTATTTTATCTGCAAATGTCACTCCAGAAGTTAGTAATAATTCTGCCTTTAACATGATTGGTAGTTTTATTGCTGCAGGATTATTAATAGTTGTTCCAGCAACAGCGTTTTTAATTGCAGTTAGTCAAAATGATAAATTAGATGCAGAGAGGGCTGGCAAAAGGCGCTAGTTTTTATAAAAATATTACGTAAAATATAATTAAGGGTTAAAAAACCCTGTTTAGTACTTTTATTGGAGAAAAATTGTGGTCAATGCTAGTCTCAATTGGGCAAGTATTGTTGGTATAGTCCTAGCTGTCTGTGGCGGTGGTCTATACTTTCTCAGATCTTTCAAGCCTGCGTTAGCACGTGATTATGATGTATTTTTCGCAGCGATTGGCCTCTTATGTGGAGGAATTCTTTTCTTTCAAGGCTGGAGGTTAGATCCAATACTGCAATTTGGACAATTCTTGTTAGCAGGAACCACTGTTTTTTTTGCTTATGAGAGTGTCCGATTGAGAGGCATTGCTACTGATCAAGCGAGAAGAACCTCTTTCTTTGAAGATGATCAAATTCCAAGTATGCCCCGTAATTCTTCCAGAAATAGATGGGATGATGATTATGACCAGTTTGAACAATCAGAAAGGATTCCAAGACGATTTAAATCGATTGATGATGATTCTAATGTAGATGATTTTGAGGATGATAGATTTTCTACAAGAAGGCCATCTAGAGCTATCCCTGAAGCAGCAGTTAGTCGAAGAAGAACTAACAGCAAAGATAATAATAGTAGTGAATATGATAGAAGAGAAGCAAATGCAAGAAGAAGGTTTGAAGATGAGAGAGAAATAGAATCTAGAAGAAATAATTTTGGAGAGAGGCGCAATACGAGAAGTAATATAAAAAGAGGATCAAGACCCTTGGCTAATAAGAATACCTCTAGACAAACAAATTTAAAATCTAGAGTGGAAAAAATTTCAAATTCCCCTTTAGAGAATAGAAATAGAACTAATTTGAGATCTCAAACACCAAAGAATTCTATTGAAGATGCTGCTTTTACTCCCAAAAATAATTTAGGTAATAAACCAAGCCAGAATAGAAGAACTTCTGTAAATCAAAAGGCCAATTCAAAAAATCAGAGCGGGAGATATAGTGTTGGCTCAAAGAGGGATAAAACAAGAGATAATAGCTCAAGGTTTGACGATTAACTAATTTATAATTCCTGACCACTTTAAAAACGAATCATTACTTAATAATTCAATTAACAAGATAGATAGGAAACCTATCATTGCAAAGCGTCCATTGGTTATTTCCGCATATTTACTCCAACCAAATCTATAATTATCATTTTCATCTTCACTTTGCTTAGAAGTTTCTAAATTCAAATTTTCTTTTTCTTCAATATTTTCTTCATTTGTATCGAATGAATTTTTATCTTCGCTTGAGTTCATAATTTTTATTTAATTATTAAAATTATAGTTTTCCGTAGTTGTTAATTTCCAATTTCCTTTTCCATTTAACTCTAAAATATTTTGGTGAAATTCCTTTAAACTTGGCCTATGACCTACACTTATCATTGATAATTCTCTTTTTTGCAGTAAATTATATAAGTGCCTTTCTGTCTCAATATCTAACGCACTGGTTGCCTCATCAAGAACTGCGAATTGAGGCGAGTTTAGTAATAACCTAGCGAATGCAAGTCTTTGCTGTTCACCAAGGGATAATATTCTCGGCCAATCTTGCTTAATATCAAGATTGGGGTAGCGATCAACTAGTGATTGTAAATTAACTTCATTTAGAACTGCTGTAAGATGCTCATCACTGAAATTATCTACCTCTGTTGGATAACATAGTTGTTCTCTGAGCGATCCTAAAATCATGTATGGTTTTTGAGGGATGAATAAAAGATCTCCCATCTTTGGTTTTTGAATGGATCCATTATCTGGTTCCCATAAGCCACTAATCATCCTCAAAAGTGATGTTTTGCCACATCCTGATGGGCCAACAACTAAAAGAGATTGATTTAAATCAATGCTTAAACTTAAATCTTTAATAATTATTTTTGATGAATTGGGTGCTGATAAATCTGCATTTTTTATGAGAATAGATGAAAAGTTAGAAATTATTTTTTTATTATTTAAGGGTTTCTCTTGACTAATAGATTCAACTTTAGATTGAAAGCCTTCTAACCTTCCAATTCCTGCGGTGAATTTAGCTAATTCCTCTATTTGATTTACGATAAAAAACAAAGAGCCCTCTACCATGCTAAAGGCAAAGCTAGCTTGTATAAATCGTCCGTAGTCAATCTCTCCTTTAAAATATGGTATTGCCATAATTAGATAAGGGAAAAAATTTCCAGCATAGTTTATTGATCTTCTCATTACATCTATAATTACTCTCCAAATTATTAAAAGGTTGAAATTTCTGACAACCTCACCAAGTCTTCTTACTGTCTCATTTTTTTCTGGATTTTCACCAGAATAAAAAGCAATAGATTCAGCATTATCTCTAATGTGCACTAATCCATATCTAAAGTCAGCTTCATAGCGTAATTGATCAAAATCGATTTTAACTAAATTTTTTCCTGCAATTAAAAGTATCGATGTCGCAAATGCTGCATAACCAAACAAAGAGAAAGTTAATGTCCTACTTATGCTCCATAAAATTAAAATATTTAGGGAAAAAGTGAGTAGTGCATCGAAAACACCAAGTGTAAATGTGAGACTTTGACCTGTAAACGCTCTTGTATCATCTGTGATCCTTTGATCGGGATTATCTACATCAGTCTGATCTTCATCATTAGGATTAAGTTGATAATATGCCTTATTAGTCATGTAGTCTTTAACTAAACTTTTGGAAAGCCATTCTCGCCAAATTATTCCTAGTTTGTAAGTAAAAAATATTTGAGATACTCTTATGGGCAAAGCTATGGCGAAACAACACGCGTAAATTCCAAGTATTCTATAAAATCCATCTTCTTGTTTTTCAACGAGTGCATTGGTCAAGTCCCTAGCGATAAAACCTATCCCAGCATTAATACCATTAACCGCTAATAGCATAAGTACAATAATTCCTAAAAATAGCCAATGTAACCATCTCCTATTCTTCAGTTGTATTCTTAGACTGAAAAAACTTGCTGAGCCTATTAGAAATAACCCAGAAAATAATAAACCCCAGGAACTGGACCAAATAGAGTCAATCGTATTAACTACACCACCAAAATATTTTTCTAATAATATAGGTTGAATACTTTCAAGAAAACTAATTATACCTGTTAATCCAACTAAGACAATTCCCCCAACACAGAAAAGAAGTGAAAGCAGCAACCAAATGAATTGGAGTCCTGAAGATTGATCAATAGGTAGGAAGAAAGGTTGAGCTAATCTTCTTAATTTCTGAATTTGATAAAAAATTTTAGGCTTATTTTTAACAGAATCAGGCATTATTATTTAATATTTTTTTGTATGTAATAATTATATGTCAATTAGCCTAAAGATTGTCCCAATCCCATCATTGAAAGTGCCCATTCAGGTAGATTCAAGTAGCTTATGATTTTCAAGTCAAATGAATGTACTTTGGGGATGGAAATATCTAAAACCCACCATAAAAGGAATGGTAAATTAAATAAAATTTGTAATTGCCATTTATACGTTAATACTTTCCAAATCTTAGTTAATAATGATTTTTGGGACTCTTCAAGGTTTTCCCAATTTTGTTTAACTAAACCGAAAAGATTTTTATTCTTTTTATACAGAGAATCTGGAGTGTTCATATTAATCAATGTTTATTTACTTATAGCTCACAATTATATTAATTGAGAGTTTAACCTGGCGGCCATTGCATTGGCCTACCTGCGAGGAAATGGATATGTAGATGAAATACTGTTTGACCTGCTTCTTCACCCGTATTTATAATCGTTCTCCAATTCTTCAAGTTTTGTTCAGTTGCAATTTTTTTGCCTATAAAAAGCAAGTGTCCCAAGAGATCTTTATCATTTTCTTGGCATTCACATAAATTGCGAATGGGTTTTTTGGGAATTACTAAATAATGAATTGGAGCTTGAGGAGCAATATCATTAAAAGCAATACATTGTTCATCCTCATATAATTTTTTACAGGGAATTTCCCCATTAATTATTTTCGTAAAGATTGTACTCTCTGGCATATCTTTTAATTTTTTAGTTTATGGATCTAACATCTTTAATATTATATCCTTCTTTTGAAAGTTCATTTTCTAAATCTTCTTTTGCTGTGACTCTATCCACAAATAGTACCCCTCTTAGATGATCAACTTCGTGTTGAATACATCTTGCAAGAAGACCATCCGCATTCATTTTTCTGGGCCTGCCCATTTCATCTCTAAATCTTAATTTGATTGTTGATGGCCTTATTACATTAAGATAAACTCCTGGTATGCTTAGACAACCCTCTTCATATGAATTGAGAGTTGTTCCAAAAGCTGTAATTTCAGGATTGATTAAAATAAGTGGTTCTGCCGCGGCGTCTTCAAAATTAATATCAATTACGAGTAATTCTTTGCTTAATCCAACTTGAGGTGCAGCCAATCCAATACCCTTTGCAGCATACATGCTCTGTAGCATCTCTCTAGCTAGTTTCCTTGTCTCATCATCAACCTTGATTATTCTTTTAGCATTTGTTCTTAATGTACTACTTCCTAACTTAAAGATTTCTAAAGGTGGATTACTAATAACATCTTTAGAAACTTTTGAAGTAGAAATATTATTTCTTGATTTCTTCGCTAATTCTGAAAAGTTTTTTGCCACTTCTAATTACAGCAATTGATTTTTTAACTATAAAAATACTAACATTTATTTGAAACTTTGAATGTGATAATTTCAATGAATAATAAAAAAATGCAAGCTATAGATGTTTATAAAGATAAAGAATCTCTAAATGATATTTCATTAATAGGAAATTTAATTTTTTGGATAGATCAAATCAAATTTGGTAAAAATAAAAGGAATGCAATTTTTGTAAAGTCTTTAGAAGATAAACAAAGCAAACCTCAAAATTTAACTGGAGAAAAATTCTTTATAAAAAATAACTTTCACGGTTATGGAGGAAAGGCTTATAAATGTATACGATTTGATGACAAAGTATTTTTAATTTGGATTGATAATATTTCAAACTCTCTTTGGGGCCAAGAATTTTTGGTTAACAAATGCATAGATAAATCCTTCGAATTTCTTTATAGCTTAAATAATCCAATCAAGTTAACAAAAACATTAGAGGGAAATTTTGATTCATGTTTTGAAATCACTAAGAACAATGTATTATTTGGTTTAATTGAAATTAAAAATAATGATTATTTATTTTCGATAAAAACTAATAAAGAGAATCAAGATTTAAAACTATTGAGAAAATTTAAAGAATTTGCAGGATCATTATCATCTAATACTAATGGTGATTTTCTTTCTTGGCTAGAATGGGGACCTACTTATATGCCTTGGGAAAAGAACGAATTATATTTTGCGAACATAACTTGCGCTGGTGAATTGAGTCTGATTAAGAAATTCAAAAACAAAAGTATAAATCAATATAAATGCGTTTCCTTCTTTCAGCCAATTTGGATTAGTAGTAATATTTTAGTTTGCTCTGAAGACAGTACAGGATGGTGGAATTTACTATTTCTTGAAATTAAAAATGTAGAAGAGATATTTATTAAAAAGAGAATTAAGAAACAATTTTATGAATATGGTACTCCTCAATGGGTATCTGGCATCTCATTTTTTTCAGGATCTCTTGATAATTTTTTTTGTGTAGCAAAGACAAAATATTCATGGATATTGGAGTACTATCAAAATTTAAAGCTTAAAAGAAAAATAGATCTTGACTTTTCAAATTTAAGGCAAATACAAGCTAGCTCCAATAGAGTTATTTGTCTGGCTTCAAGCAAGAGGAGGAATGAAAGCCTTCTTCATATTGATTTGGAGCATATTAATCAATCAATTCCTCATGAAGAATATTCATTCAGTAACAGATTAATTTCATCGCAATACTCTTTAGCTCAATCATTTTGGTTTGAGGGTTTTATGAATAGAAATACACATGCATGGATATATGAACCAAAAGTATCTAGTTTCGAAAAATTCCCATTAATTATTAAGGCTCATAGTGGACCTACAAGTCATTTTGATGGTTCTTTTAATAGTGAAATTCAATTCTGGACATCTAGGGGATGGTGTGTTGCAGAAGTTAATTATGGAGGATCATCAGGTTTTGGGAGAGAATATAGAGATAGATTAAATCGTTTATGGGGGATTATTGATTCTGAAGATTGTAAAATCTTGGCAGAAATACTTATACAAAAACAACTAGTTGATAATAGAAAAGTGGTTATTTGTGGAAATAGTGCAGGTGGTTTTACTGCTATTAATGCTTTAAAAGAGAGTAATATTTTTAAAGCGGCAATATGTAAATATCCAGTTATTGATTTAGAAGAAATGCATGCCAATACCCATAGATTTGAGAAAAATTATTTAGGAACATTAATCGGTGATTTTAACTGCAATCAAAATCTTTATACTTTAAGATCACCTCTGCACAACATATCAAAAATAAATAAGCCAATATTGTTCTTTCATGGTAAAAAAGATTATGTAATTAACTATAAACAAACAAAAAATTTTCACAATATAGTTTCGAAAAAAAATTATTCAGAATTATATCTCTTTGAAGACGAAGGACATGGTTTTAAAGATATGAATAATAAAGTTTTCGTACTGCAAAAGACAGAAATTTTTCTGAGGAAAATACTTAATTATTAAGAATATCTTTTTAGAAAATCTATTGTTTCAATTAGTCTATCAATAAATATATTGATATCTTCTTTAGTAGTTGTAAAGTTCATACTCACTCTTGCTGTGGATTTTACTCCTAAATGTCTATGCAATGGTTGGCAGCAATGATGTCCACTCCTTATACAAACTCCTTTTGAATCTAAAATTTCAGCTATGTCATTTGAGTGTATGTTTGGAATATAAAATGTAGCTAATGATGCTCGGTTAGAATCAAGATTGGGATGAGGACCAATAATTTTCAAATTAGGAATATTCTCAAGCTTATTAAAAAGATATTCTGTTATTTCTTTTTCATAATTATAAATATTTTCTAGACCTAATTTTTTAAGATAATTTAATGCTTCAGCTAGGCCAATTGCTTCTGCAATTGCAGGAGTACCAGCTTCAAATTTATGAGGTAGATCAGCCCAAGTGCTCTCTTCTTCATATACATCTTGGATCATTTCTCCACCTCCAAAAAATGGAGGCATTTTTTCTAAGAGTTCTTTTTTTGCCCATAGAAATCCTATGCCAGTTGGCCCGCATAACTTATGTCCTGAACCTGCTAAAAAATCAATATTTAATTTTTGAATATCGATCGGTTTATGTGCGAGGCTTTGGCAGGCATCAATCATAACCAATGTATTGTTACTCTTTGCTAATTTAGTGATTTCTTCAATTGGATTGCAGCTTCCTAAAGTATTACTAATGTGAACTATGCTTATAATTTTAGTCCTTTTATTAAGTTTAGATTTAAAGTCTTCAAGATCTAATTTACCCTCTTTATCAATGCCAATATATTTAATTTTACATTTGTTTTTTATTGAAACCAACTGCCAAGGAACAATGTTACTATGATGCTCCATGATAGATAGAAGTATCTCATCATTTTCTTTTAAATTTGCTTCACCCCAAGATCTTGCTGCGATATTAATTGCTTCAGTTGCATTACGAGTAAATATAATTTCTTTTTCTGAATAAGCATTAATAAAATCTTTAACTAAAAATCGAGCTTTCTCAAATTCTTCAGTAGCTTTAGTACTTAATTGATGTGCTCCTCTATGGACATTTGCATTGAAATTTTTATAATATTCATCAATTTTTTTTAGTACTTGTATTGGTTTCTGAGTTGTTGCAGCATGATCTAAATAAATTAAATGTCCTTCACTATGGAGGATTTTATCTAAAATTGGGAAGTCTTTTCTTTCGAAAAAATCTAAATTCTTATTAGCGTTCATTAATGATTTTTTAGTAATAAATTAAGTAAATCCCATCTCTCTTCTGAGATAGGGAGAAATGAAATGATTTCTTGATAATAAGATTTTAATTGTAGTTTACTTGCCTCTTCTAATGTGAGACCTCTTGATCTCATGTAGAATAATTCATTTTCATTTAGTTGTGAAATAGTTGCACCATGCTTGCATTTAACATCATCCGCAACTATTTCTAATTGAGGTTTGGTATCGATTTTTGCATAATTTGAAAGAAGGATATTTCTACTTAGTTGTGATGCATCAGTTTTCTGAGCAATTTGAGGAACTATGATTAAACCTTCAAAAATTGCATGGGATTTATCTTGTGCTAATGATTTATTTAATTGATCTAAAAAGCCATTGGGGCCATCAAATACAATTTTTGCATAAGTGGATATTTGCTCATTATTTTTCGTAATTTGCATCCCCTTAATATTCGTTTTAGCATTTCCTTGGATTTGATTTATATTTATTTCTAATCGAGCAAAATCAAACTTAAATTGAATAGAACCTAAATTATATTCACTATTTTCTTTTTGCATTACATTTAAGGAATTAATTATGTGAGATTTACTTCCTCCATAAGATAGGATTCCATGATTGACAATCGATTTATCACCAAGAAAGAAATAAGAAGCTAATGATAATGAAGAATCATCATCACCAAGATTCACCTGTAATAAATCAACTTTTGTCTCGTTTTCAATATTTAAGATTAAAGTCTTTGCATTGAAAAAACTTTTTTTTGAATTTGAAAAAATTTCTAAATTAGGTATGTCAATCCCTGAAATATTTAACCCTAAAATATTGTTTTGGTTACTGAGACAATGATTTAAAAGATCGCTCCAATTTTGGGTGCTGTCGCAATCAATTAATTTATTTTTTATTAATTTGATGATGTCTTCTTCTATTAGTTCTTTTATCTCCCAGTTAGGATGTTTTAAGTGAATTTTCCTTTCTTCTCCAATAATTATTCTAAGAGTACTATCTCCGTCTAAATCGTTTGGTATTAGTGGATCGAAAAATTTTTCACTAAAATCATAATTTAAAAAACGCGCAAACTTTGATTTACTAGTTAATCTCCAAAGTTCACTCTTATTATTTGGCATTGGGTTTTCTTTGAACTTTTGCAAGCAAAGTTTCTGAATTTCAGAATCAAATAAATTTAATTTTTGATTATTTTCTATAATTTTTTCAATGATTTGCATAAATTATTCTTCAGTATTATTGAATTCATCAGTCCATTCATAACCGTATTTTTCTAATTCAAGTGCTAATTGACTATCACCAGTCTTGATGATTTTCCCGTCAGACATTACATGAACAAAGTCTGGTTTAATCTCATCTAATAAACGCTGATAGTGTGTTATTAAAATAATGCCTGAATTTTCATTGGATATTTTTTTGATGCCGGAAGCCACTATTCTTAACGCATCAATGTCCAATCCAGAATCAGTTTCGTCTAGTATTGCAACTTTAGGTTCTAAAAGCGCCATTTGTAAGATTTCATTTCTTTTCTTTTCTCCTCCAGAAAACCCTTGATTTATACTTCTGGTTAGAAATGCGGAATCCATTTTTACTATTTCTAATTTCTTTTTAACTAAGTCTTCAAATTCAAAAGTATCTAATTCATCGAGCTTAAGATATTTTCTTCTTGCATTTGTAGCAACTCTGAGAAATTCTAGATTACTAACTCCTGGGATTTCAATTGGATATTGGAATCCTAAAAAGATACCTGATTGAGCTCTTTCTTCTGGTTCTAGAGATTCAATATCTTGCCCGGAAAGCTTGATATAACCATCTGTAATTTGGTAAGAGGGATGCCCAGCAATGATTTTTGAAAGAGTACTCTTCCCGCAACCATTTCTACCCATAATTGCGTGTATTTCGCCAGGGTGAATCTCAATATTTACTCCTTTTAAAATAGTCAAATTTTCAGTTGATGCAAAAAGATTACTGATTTCTAAAAGTGGTTTCTTTCCTTTCATTTTTTTTTGCATCAAACTTTATCTAGTTAAATTAATTTAGCCTACTGACCCCTCTAATTTCAGAGCAAGTAGTTTGTCAGCCTCTGCGGCAAATTCCAAGGGCAACTGGTTAAAAACATCTCTGCAAAAACCACTTACCATCATTGAAACTGCCTCCTCAAATTCTATACCTCTACTTTGCAAATAAAATAGTTGGTCTTCAGATATTCGGCAAGTGCTCGCTTCATGTTCAACCTCAGCATTTGATTGTTGTGATTCGATATAAGGAAAAGTGTTAGCAGCGGCTTGATCTCCTATTAACATTGAATCACATTGGCTGTAATTCCGAGCTCCTTTAGCTTGGGAACCAATTTTAACTAATCCCCTATAGCTATTGGATGACTGCCCTGCGCTAATTCCTTTACTTACAATAGTGGATTTAGTTTTTGCTCCTATATGAATCATTTTTGTTCCAGTATCTGCTTGTTGGAGATTATTAGTTAAAGCAACAGAATAAAATTCTCCAATAGATTCTTCTCCTATTAAAATACAACTTGGATATTTCCAAGTAATTGCAGAACCAGTCTCCACTTGTGACCAACTAATTTTGCTTCTTTTTCCGATGCATTTACCTCTTTTGGTAACAAAATTGAAAATTCCTCCTACCCCTTTTTCATTCCCTGCATACCAATTTTGTACCGTTGAATACTTTATAGAGGCATCATCTAGTGCGATAAGCTCTACAACTGCTGCGTGAAGTGTGTTTGTATCAAACATTGGAGCTGTACAACCCTCTAAATAACTTACTGAGCTAGCTTCTTCTGCAATAATCAATGTCCTTTCAAATTGTCCTGAATCTCCGCTGTTTATTCTGAAATATGATGATAAGTCCATAGGACATGTCACATTTTTTGGAATATATACAAATGAACCATCGCTGAATACAGCTGAATTGAGAGCAGCAAAATAATTATCAGAGGCTGGTATAACTGAACCTAAATATTTCTCAATCAAATCTGAATGTTCTTTTATTGCTTCGCTAATGGAGCAGAAAATGACTCCATGCTCGGCTAATTGCTCTTTAAAGGTTGTCGCTATTGAAACGCTATCAAAAACAGCATCAACTGCGACATTGGTAAGCCTCTTTTGCTCAGTGAGAGGAATGCCAAGTTTATCAAAAGTCTCTAAGAGCTTAGGATCAACTTCTTCTAAGCTTGTTATTTTGTCTTTCTGTTTAGGAGCTGAATAATAAATAATATCTTGATAATCTATTTCTGCATAGCCGAGATCAGCCCACTTAGGCTCAATCATTTCTTTCCATTTTTTAAAAGCGTTCAACCTAAATTTCAATAAATATTCAGGTTCATTTTTTTTTGAAGATATTAGGCGGATAATATCTTCATTGAGACCCTTTGAAATCTTTTCACTTTCTATTTCTGTTACAAAACCATATTTGTAAGGTTCTGAGACAACATTATCAACTAAATTTTCATTTAACATAATTTGAAAAATTGAATTATTTTAGTTAGCTTCATTTATACTTTAACGAAAGATATCCCAATATTGATTTTTTTTAATTCGCTTTAATTTAATTTTAATGTCTGATCAATTAAGTTCGTTTAATAGTCCCATCAAAAAAGAGGTTGTCGAGGAGATTGAAACACTTGATCTGTCTACGCTACAAAAACTTCATTTAAAATTACTTATACATTGTCTTGAAATCTTCAAAAGTATCATATCCGAAGCTGAGAATGATTTTCCCAGCGAAATTCAAATTAATAATTGGTGTAAGAATGAGTCGCAGAAGCTAAATGATAGTAACTTTTCACCACTTTTATTTCAACAGATGAATGCAGCTGCTAAAAAATTGCAGAGTCATGCAAAAAACATAAATAAAAATGCACTAACTCTCACCCTGGAAGATCTTATCTTGCTTGTCTCAAGAGATTAGCAAAAAAATTAAATATGGGTGATCCCGAAGAAAAAATGTAGTTATAAAATTATCCTTTTTTTAGGTAATAAAAATTTAAAAAAGAAAAAATTTCTTCAATTATGTTTTTTTTCTTAATTCCTTGTAATCGCTGCTCTGTCAATTGATCTTGGTGATTTCTGGTTTTTTGATTTTTCAAAAGTAGTCAGTAGATGCTGACGACAAGCAAAATTATCACGCAGTTAGGCAAAAAAAAGAACATACTGATCCCAAACAAAAACGGAGATTTTAAAGTGGCTGATGGGATTAAAAGTAAAGATGAATTGCTTCGTCTTACCCTCAGACAATTGCGTCAAGAAGCTAGTAAATTATCTGTACCTCTATACAGTCGCAAAACAAAGGCTGTTTTAGTTGAT
>MDTD01050510.1_pt1 | contig 14324 bp, 11 predicted proteins | sample 811221 | NCBI WGS metagenome assembly MDTD01 (sample SAMN05326646, study PRJNA326480) | marine metagenome | isolation source: seawater | place: Pacific Ocean: South West | collected 2011
CGGCTTTTGGATTCAAATCCCCGGCAAGATAACCCTGCAGAAGGTCGGTGTCTTTGAGCAAGAGCACGAACGACGGCCCCACGCCCGCGTACGGGTCGGCGACGACCACGGGGCGGTTGATGCGTTGGCGAAACGCCCGTACCTCGTCGTGAGTTTTCTTTCGTTGGTGTGCAAGTCGGGCCGAGTAGTACACTTCGCCGGGGTCAACGTCGACCACCTGGTCGTTTTCTTTGACCCGGGTTTTTGTCGTCGTGCTCCCGTCTCGGCTGTGAATGGGGGTGAGGTCGCGTACGCGGAAATCACCCATAACTCCATCATCCGCGCATACCAGCCGGAGGGGAGGGATTTGAGCGAGCATCGCTTCGGCGATGGCTTGAGCGTGGGGCTCAGCTTTCTCTTCCAGTTTGAGAATGAGAATATCGCCCATAATTTCGTATGAACTCGGCCAGGTGGATTCTGGCAGGGACTGAAGGTGCTCGGGGAGGTGTTCCGTCCAGTGCGTTGGGCCCCGATTTCTGGGTTCGACCTCCACATGTGGAAAGCCCTCCCAACACGCATCGCCCTCGGCCGGCGCATCATCGGTAAGTGGAAGGCCACGGTGGTGTTCACCGACCACGACCACCCCGGTCTGAGCGAGCCATCCATTGGCCCTGCATCGCTGCAGCCACACCTGTGTCTGCTCGCTCGGCACGCTCAAATGACGCATGGCCCTCGCCCTGTCCAAGCGTCTCGGAGGTTTGAGCATGGCGGCCAGCGAATCCCCTTCCCTTCCCGATACGGGTTTGTTGCTGGTCGGCATGGGGATGGGTCGGCTGGAAGGCATGACGCAAGAAGCCCTCGACGCCGCCACAAAGGCCGACCACCGTCGTTACGAGGCCTACACGGCGCTTTGGCCCGAAGCTGAATTGAGCCGGCTTGAGGAGGTCATCGGTTCGGTTCAACGCGTCATGCGCCCCGAGGTGGAAGAGCCGGACGAACTCTTTGCGCTCGCCAAGCAGTCCCTTGTCGCACTCCTGGTCGTGGGCGACCCGTTGCAAGCGACGACACACGTGGACCTGCAACTTCGAGCCCGGGAAATGGGCGTGGAATGTCGCGTGTTTCACGGCATTTCCATCACCTCTGTGGTCACCGGTGCGGTGGGGCTTTCCAACTACAAATTCGGACGGCAAACGACGCTTACCTACCCCTACGGGGACTGGATTGCCACCTCTCCGCTGGAGGTGCTCGCTTCCAACTGGGAGCAGAATCTTCACACCCTTGCGCTGCTGGATCTGGACCCCACGGGCCTCGGTACAGGCGATCAACAGCCCATGCGCCCCGAAGACGCCGTTGAGTCCATGCGCCTGATGTGGGAGAAATTGCAAGAGACGGGGGATGAGCCGCTGTCCGAAGACCATGTTCGGTTGGCGTTCCGCCAAATGGCCTCGAAACTCTACTTGCAACAGAACTTCGATGAAATCCCTGTCGTCCTGTGTGCCGATATGGGCACGCCCGACCAGTCCATCGTCACCACCACGCTCGGCGCTTTGGGTGAGGAAAAGGGGGGTCGCTTGAACAGTCTCATCTTCCCCGCGGGCACGGGTGAGGTTGAAGAGAAGGCCGTTCTTCGTTGGAAGCGGGGTGAATGAGATGTTTGGCTTGTCCGACGAAATCGTCTTGTTGCTCTCGTTCCTCCTGTTCATGAGTTTCTTCGCAGGTGTCGGCCTCGCTTCCATGCGAGTCAAACAGGACACCACGGACGACTATCTGGTGGCAGGCCGTGGCATGCATCCCGCTTTGGCAGCCCTGAGCGCGGTCAGTACGTGGAACTCCGGCTACATGTTCATCGGGTTCATCGGGTTCATTTTCGTCCAAGGCTACTCGGGAATTTGGATCGGCTTGGTCTCGACCTTGGGGCAAGCCGTCGCTTGGATTTGGATCTACAAGTTCATCCAAAAGGAAGGGAACGAGCGCGGTGTTCGCTCCCTTTCCTCGTTGGTATCGAAAACCACAGGTGCGCCTGAAGCCAAACTGGCGGGCATTCTTTCAGTTATTTTCCTCGCCATTTACGCAGCAGCTCAACTGGTCGCTGGTGGCGTGGCGCTTCGAGCCATGCTCGGTTGGTCGGAAGTTGCTGGCATCCTCATTGGATTTGTGTTGGTCGTCGCCTATTGTTATGCGGGCGGTATTCGTGCTTCCATTTGGACCGACGCAGCGCAATCCTGCGTCATGATCGTCGGCTCATCCATCCTCTGCTATGTCGCGGTCTCCGAAGTTGGAGGCTTGTCCGGGCTTCACAACTCACTCAAGGACATTGACCCAGGAATGGTCAACCTGTTCCCTGCCGACCTGACCTTTGGTGTGACGTTGTGGATCGGTGCGTTCTTCCTCGGGGGCCTCGGGGTCGCGGGCCAACCCCAAGTGGTCTCTCGCGTGATGACCCTCAAAGACGACAAGGATCGCAAGGAAGCGGCCATCTGGTTCTTCGTTTGGCAGACGCCGTTCATCGCCCTCATGTTCATCATCGGACTGGCGTGCCGTGCTATTTTCCTCGACCTTGACGCCTCCCAAGCCCAAGACGGGTTGCCGTTGTTGGCGATGGAGGTGCTCAATCCATTCCTCGCCGGTGTCATTCTCGCATCCATTTTCGCAGCGACCATGTCCACCGCCGACAGTCAAGTGCTGGCCTGCACCGCGGCCATCACCGATGACGTCAAGCCCGAATGGGCGCAAGAGCACAAAACCACGAAACTCGTCACCATGGTCATCGCTGTCTTCGTCACCGTCATCGCACTGGGCGGCCAACAATTCCCCGGCTTTGGCGACTCCGTCTTCGCCTTGGTTGTGCTTGCCGTTTACGGTTTGGGCGGCATCTTCGTGCCGTTGCTCTTGATTCGCATGATGGGGTACGAACCCGATACACAACACACCATTTGGATGATGGTAGCGGCCTTGAGCGCTGTTGTCGTCTGGAGCCTCAGCCCGTATGGTGCGGATATTTTCCCATCCATCCCCGCCATGAGTGCGGCGTTCGCCACCCACTTCATTCTCTGCTGGAAACGTGAAGAGTCCAATGCAGAACCGCTCGGCCGCTACAGCCTGCCAACCCAGCGCACGACGACCATTGGGGCCGTGGTGATCTTGGTGCTCTTCGGTGCGCTCGAAGGCACCTACCTGGCTGTGGCGCCCGAATCTTCGGATGCCTCTGGAAACGATTCGTATCAACTGTCCTACACGGTCAGCCAGTGGAGCCAATCCGAGACGTTCTCGCTGACCGACGGTGATACACAGACCTTTGAAGTGGCCATTGACGATACGATGACTGCTGTGCTGCTCGCAGAACTCAGCATCACCTACACCGATACGGGTGAGACCGTCACCGCCGCCTGCGATGAAGTGGTGACCACCCCCGACTACAGTGGCTTAGCAGGGCCTTTTTCTGAAAGTGATGACAGCATGAAATCCACTACGGCTTGCGATACGACCACCGTCGTAGGAAGCATTCGTCCCAACGCCGACCTCAATCAATACGCAGCCGAAGGTGCTGGCGACTATACGTTGAACGGAACTGAAAGCGACCTCATCGATGTACTCACCATGCTCGGAAAAGCCCCCGAGATGATGGGTTCCTTGACCATGGACGTGGCCCTCAACGCCAACAACGGCAATCCATTCGGCGGCGATAACAGTGAATCGGTATCGGTCACCTTGACGATGCTGGTGTTCCAACCCAGCGGCATGGCGCCGGTCACAGCCTGAACGTCATGCCCTGCTGGCCAACCGTCCACCCCATGTCCATGAGCGTTTGATGTTGCTCAGATGTGGTGTTGTAGAGCGGGTTGGTGTGGTTGAGATGAATGAAAATGATGTCTGGGTCGCCGTCCCTTCGCGGCCCAAGCCGTTCAAGTGATTCGGCCACGGGTGGGTGGGGCACCTCAAGTTGGGAGCGCCCCGAGAGTTCGTCGCTGCTCCAGAAGGTGCCGTCCACCAGCGCCACATCGACCTTCAACTGAGTGAGCCATTCTCGAATCGTTGATACGCCGTGATGGGCAAGTGTATCGTCCCAGCGGTCGTGGTCTGGAAGGAAAAGGACGGAACGATTCGGTCCACGGACAACAAAGGCGTGCATGTCGGAGAGTTCGGCCCGGTGGGGGACGGCTATCGGCTCAACATGAACTTCATCGGAAAGTGCATGGGATACGCCTGAGGAAATGGAGGTCGTTGAGAACACACCCTGGTCGAGCATGAGGGCCCATTGTGGTGTGCGCTCGATGAGGTTCTGCATGGACGAAGAGACGTAGAGGTTGAGGCCGGACGCGTTGAGCGTTTCACGGCCGAAAAGACCCAGCCCGTCCACGTGGCCAAAATGGGCGTGGGTGAGGAGAACTGAACGAAGTGGAGGGTGCCCCCAAATACGAAGTTGTTCACCCAAGGCCCGCGTGGCTTCAATGAGGTGGCCTTGGCCGTGTTCGTCAACGATGCCCAAACTGACGGGGTGCTGGACGTCTTCAGGACCAAGGCCCTCACAACACGGACGCTGGCAACCCGGGTGCGGACGGCCGCCGTCTTGAGCGATTCCAAGTAGCGTCACCGTCGGCATGGGTGTGCCCATGGGGGACACGAACATGAGCCCTTTCACGCGAAGGTCTCAAACCTCACCACCAAACCCGTCGTGATGGGGGAACTCAGTGCCGGCGCCGTCGAAAGTTGAGTTCCCCGGTCAAAAAAAGACCAAAGCGAGGATGCGTGGGACCAAGCAGGCCAACGAAGCAACGGCGAAAAAACTCGCTCGAGAGTTGGGCCAATTCAGAGAAAATCCACGCAGCCATCTTCCCGCCATGTTGTTCTCCGGAAGGCTCCGGTGGGGACGAACCGACCCGGTGACGAAGACGCTCTCGGAAATTGAACGAATCATCAAGAAAAAGGACGATTTGAAGTGGTTGCAAAAGCGAATGATGGCCAAGCGTGGTGATGATGTTGCCAAAGCCTTCGCCGGCTCCCTGCACGCTTCGCACGACGAACAATTCACGATGGTAGGGCAGTTCAATTCTTCTTCGTTTGGTTCAGGGTCCTATGTTCGCCGAGGTGACGGGAAGCCTGGTTATCTGGCGGGCATCCAAAACTACGCCAACTTGACGCTGCGCATGCTTCCTTGGGAAGACCACGCTCGCCGAGGCATGTATTTCTTCAGCTGGGACGGAGGCTTTGTCTGCACCGGGCCCAACCCAAACCCGCCCGAGGAATGGTTGAGTGATGTCCTGAAACGGTCGAGATTTGAGTTGATCAGCACCGAAGTTGATGGCCGTACCGTATGGACAACTGAAGGATTGGACCCAGAAGGTGTGGTTGCAGGGCGAGCATCGTCCACCGGGCACGTCGCATTGCGCTTCCACCACGGACCTGTGGTCGGTTTGGGACTTGACGCTCTCGAAACCTTCCAAAAGAAGGATTCGCCATTTGTTCACCACCTCGCCCTGTCCATGCTTCCGCCGCTGTTGCCCTCCATTCTCACCATGGACGCTCATTGGACACCGGAAGGGTGGCCAGAGGGGCAAACGCTCCCACAACCTTGTCTCGACGGTATCGAAAAGGTGATTGACGCCTGGCAAGGCCTGACCATGAACGAAGGCATCGTAGCCTCGGCCATGAAGCAGACCGTCATGGAAAGCATCGACGAAGGTGTGCTCGTTGGCGAAACTTGGCTTGACGGAACGGACCTCGAGACGTTGGAAAACGCCTTGGGTCCAATGGGCGGCTCAAACGAGGAACGTTTGCTGGCCGCTGAGATTCTCCGACTCGCTCTCACCGAACCTCATGAAGACAGTATTGGCTTGCGAATTGAGGCCAAAGGCAGCCCCGAACAACGCGAAGACCGTTGTATTCGCATCATGAAGAGCGCTTCGTGCGGTGATGTCCTCACCGCTTTTTGGCCCACGCACGGCCACGAGGCACTGGCCGTCCTCGGCCTGGAAGGCGATGACGCCGAGACCATTTGGAAAGAGCAACGAGACTCGCCCAAACCCTTTGGAAAATTCCTCAAGGGCCTTGACCAAGCCAAAGCCCTCGCTCAACAAAAAGCTCGCTTCCCCTCGAAAGAAAATGCGGGCCTTGCCGCCGGCATGATTCACAACTACATCGTGGCCGGCCTGACCCAAGGCATGGGTTCAGTCGAGCGGAAAGCCACGGCACGACACGCTTCACTGGACGAGGCTGCCGCGGCATGGGCGTGGCTGGTAGCGGTCGGGCGTTCCGGTGGACAAGAATGGCACTTCGAAAACAACGCCCGGGACCGCGGCGGTGTTTGGGCCGTCCCCACCACCGAACTCTGGACGATTGGGAAACAGCTCGTCGATGCTGATGAAGCCGAAATCCCAGAACTTCAAGAAGCGTGGAAGACCACGTTTGAGACACTCAAAACAACCACAGGAAGTTCCTGATGGGTGAATTTCTCTACGCAGACAATGCGCCTTCAATATCGGCCCAGAGGTCTTCAACATCCTCGATACCGATGCTGAGCCGAACAAAGCCAGGAACCACGCCAGCCGCCACTCGGATGTCTTCGGGGACGGACATGTGGCTGGAATTGAACGGGCATTCAATGAGCGATTCAACGCCACCGAGGCTGGTGGCTTCGTAGATGATGTTCAGTTTTCGCATGAAATCGAGGGCTGCTTGGTCGCCGCCCTTGACAACGAATGCGACCATCCCAGAACCATGAGGTAGGATGCGTTGCGCCACTTCGTAATCGGGGTGGCTTTCCAACTTGGAATGGTACACACGCTCGATGGCGTCGTGAGCCTCAAGCCGTTGGGCGAGAGTGTGGGCGTTCTCGCAAATCCGAGGCATGCGAACATCCAACGTGCGCATTCCGCGCTCGAGCAGATAGCATGAATGTGGGTCGGGGGCTGCACCAAAGTGCATCTTGCACCTGAAGATTTTCGCGATCAGTTCCTTTGAACCGACCACGGCGCCACCCAAAATATCGGAATGACCACCCAAGTACTTCGTCGTGGAGTGAATAACGAGGTCAACGCCCATCGTGAGCGGTTTGCAACCCCACGGCGAAGCGAAGGTGTTGTCGATAATCAACAGAAGGTTGTGACGCTTGGCCACGTCCACCATGGCCTCGACATCGCACACCTTGAGGACAGGATTTGTCAAGGTCTCGATGTAGAGAAGTTTCGTGTTGTCTTGAATGGCGGCTTCGTATGACGAAGGGTCTCGCATATCGGCCATCGTTGTTGAGAGGCCAAAGCGGGAAAGTTCCTCGGTGAGCAGTCCGTAGGTGCCGCCGTAAATATCTGCACTGGCGACCATGTGGTCGCCTTCGTTGAGCAGGGCGAGAAGGGTGGTCGAAATGGCGCCCATGCCCGATGAAAAGGTCTCGGCATCCTCGCCATGCTCCATCGCTGCCAATTTCTGAGCCACGGCGTCCGAATTGACGTTGGAAAGACGCGCATAGAGAAGGGTGTGTTGCGCGCCGGCTGCCCAACCCGCATAGCGTTCGTCGGTCAATTTGTAGGTCGATGATTGGAAGATGGGTGTATTGACGGCGTCGCCGATGTGTTGCGTGCCGCTGTGAACGGCGCAGGTGGCAAAGCGAGTGGATTCTTTTTTGTCCGGCATGCGCATCTCCGTTTTTCTCCAGCGAAACCCGCTCTTTGAACGCTTCTACACGGAAGCCTGAGGCTCGGATTGATCATCTGAATCCGGGGATGTAATTTCCACCAATATGTTTCCGAACAAAAGCACGCCGCCACCAAACGGAATCCACCACGTCCAACTCACGAGGCCAAGCCCCAAACCAAAGATAGTGGCCCATACCGGTTCAAAGGCGTAGATGATGGCGGCTTGTACCGGATGCATGTGGCGCTGAAACATGTTTAACGCCATCAGGCAAAAGAACGACCCTCCCAAGCCCAAGAGGAATACGGGCACCAGCACTCCCTCTCGGGCCAAAACATCGCTGACCATGGTGGTGGCATCAGCGCCACTTGATGCAAGTGCGAGGAGCAACGAGCCGCCCCCGACCACGATAAAGGAGGTCAGCGTCAACATCAACGGGTCAAATTCCAAGGTCAACTTCTGTGTGAAGATGATGTGAAGAGCGAAGAAAAGAGCGCACATCACCGTGATGATCTCGCCCCAGCCCCACGAAAGGTGTGGTGGGCCTTCGATGAAGCCCGCGCCGATGGTCGCCATCAAAACGCCCCAGTAAAGGGCCCGTCGCGGTGGGTGTTCGCTCATGCGCATGGTCAGCAAGGCCGTCATAACAACGTACAGCGATGTCAAGAACGCTGAGGTTGAAGGGTTGATGTCGTTCAAAGCGATCATTTGGCTGACGAAACCCACCAGCATGAGGCCGCCGAGAATTGAGCCGCCCTTCCAAATGGATGATGAGCGAAGGCCGGCCCTGGCCTTTGGAAAGAAGGCGAGCACGAGCACCATCGCAATGAGGAAGCGGAGGGCCACGAGCAGAGCGACCACGGAAAACGTCCCAAAGGTCTCAATTTCAACCTCCAAGGCGTTCAAGGCTTGTTTCATCCAAATGAAGGTCGCGCCCCAAACGAGGGTTACGGCCAACAAAACCAGCGCGGCTTTGCGACGTTGGGGTTCGAACGACGTTGTCGCTTCGACGGTAGCGTCATTCATGCCCTTCGCAGGGGCCCACGGGTCATGAGGGTGGTGGTGTTTGAGCCTCCCTCATCCATACCCTCAAAGAGCGCCCCCCATCCATGGAAATCATGGGCGAGCCACGAACGGGAGCGGACGTGGTTTGGAAGCACCCCATCGAGTCCGGCCCTGCTCCAAAAACCGGCGAATCCTTTGACAGCATCGTGGTCGGAGGAGGGCCTGGTGGTTCGGCAGCAGCGGGCTATTTGGCCATGGAAGGTCAACGCGTGTTGCTCGTCGAAAAAGAGACGTGGCCACGCGACAAAATCTGTGGCGACGCCGTGGGCGGCAAATCACTCAGCCACGTAAAGCGCCTTGGCGTCAAAGAGACGTTGGAAAGCACGCCCCACTTCCGCGTGACCGGTATCGTCTTCTCTTCACCCAAAGGCCACAGCGTCCGTGTAGCGCTGCCCGAAGAAGACGTGCAACGGCTTGAAGCAGGGTATTCGCTGCCTCGTCAACAATTTGACCACCTCCTGTTCAATCAGGTCCAGCAACTCGTTCGAGACGCGGGTGGAGCGGTGATTCAGGGCGGCGATGTCCGCGACGTCCTGTACGACGATGGTAATGGTGGCGAAGACCCCGGGAAAGGAAGTGGTTCTGCTCGACACGCCCGCGGCGTCGTCGTTCGCGTCGGTGGGCGAAAGGGTGAGGAATTGACATTCCACGCCCCAAACATCGTCGGTGCTGCTGGTTATCGCTGCCCGGTGGCGAAATCCATGCTCGAAGAAACCTACGAAGAGCCCATGGTTGACCGTTCGCATTACTGCGCCGGCTACCGAGAATATTGGCGCGGCGTGAAAGGTTGTGAAGACAACGTTGGCGATATTGAGATTCATTTTGTTGACACGGTCATCCCAGGCTATTTCTGGCTCTTCCCAGTAGCCGAAGGTGTGGTCAACGTCGGTATCGGGATGGTGATGTCGCTGCTGGATAAGCAATCCAAGAAGCTCAAAGCCCTCCAAGCTGAAGTCATCGCAGAGCATCCGCTGTTCAAGGACCGATTTGCTGAGGCTTCGATGATTGCCGGCACCGGCAAGGGTTGGCAACTGCCGTTTGGCTCGCCGAGAAAAAAGGCCAGCAATCAACCTCGTCGCTCAGCAAGCAAGGGGATTTACCTCGTGGGCGACGCTGCATCCTTGGTTGACCCGTTCAGTGGAGAAGGGGTTGGTAATGCGCTCGTCAGTGGCGAAATGGCTGCGCTGCACATCCTCCAAGGAAAAGAGCCAGAAGAATATCAGGAGGCGCTTTGGAAGGCGTTGGGCCCGGAATTGACCAACTCGTTCCGAATGCAAAAAATGAGTCGTCGGGCGTGGTTGCTCAACTGGTTTGTCGGAAAAGCCTCGAAAAAGCCCGCCATTCAAGAGATGATGACGGAAATGATCGCCAGCAAAGAAGCGCAGGAAAATCTCCACTCCCCATGGTTCATGTTCAAGACCTTGATGTTCTAAGGTGGCACCATGGACGCATCCCTTTCGGGCATTGACGCCGTTTTTCTTGACCTTGACGGGACCATTTACTTGGGCGGTGAACTGATTGATGGCGCTGAAGCCTTTCTCGAGCGGTGCAAAGAACAAGGCGTCCAACGCTACTTTCTTTCCAATAATTCATCCAAATCGGTCGCCCAGTACTTGACAAAGCTTCACGCCCTCGGTCTTGAAGCCACGGAGGACGATGTATTGCTCTCAACCCACGACCTGTTGGCCTGGTTGCAAAAGAACGGCATTACGAAGACGTGGTTGGTTGGTACAGAAGGCATGCGCAGCATGCTCGAAGCGATAGGGGTGGAGACACGGAGCCCAACCCCCGAATACGTGGTGCTGGGTTACGACACGGAGTTAACCTACGAGAAAATCGCTCAAGCCAGCATCCACATGCATGCAGGTGTGCCGCTCGTCGCCAGTCATCCCGACATGGTCTGCCCCAGTCCTGACGGTGGCTTGCCGGATGTCGGTGCTTATCTTGCCATGTTCAAAGTGACCACCGGTGTCGAACCAGAACACATCACGGGCAAACCCAACGCCGGCATGATCCTTCACAAAATTGAGGCGCTCGGCCTGCAACCCGAACGTTGTGCCATGGTGGGCGACCGACTCTACACGGACATGGCGATGGCGACGCGCGCGGGTGTTGTGGGGATTCTCGTCCTTTCCGGCGAGGCAACGCAAGCCGATGTTGACGCGTTGCCCGATGGGGCTGAACAACGACCCTCCATCATCGTGGGCAGCGTGGATGAACTCTTGCGGTGAACAGCATGAAACTCTCCCAACGTTGGAAATGGTGGCGGGAACGACGGAGGCATCATCCTCCCGATGACATTCATCGTGCCGGTGAATTGGCCGAGCAGCGGCTTGCGAAAATCAGCCGGGCTGCGGGAAAGAAGAACGGTTGGCACATCTTTGAATCCGTGCGCATACCCGATGCTGAGCAGGGTGGAAAGCGAGAAATCGACTTGGTCATTGTCGGCGGAAACACGTTGCTCGTGGTTGAGCAAAAACACTGGTCGGGGTCCTTTGAAATCAACGCCGAGGAAGAATTCATCCAGCACCGGAAAAACGGGACGACCCACAATCACAGCACCGTCAACCAGCGCATTGCTCGGAAGTCTCGGATGCTCGTGGCGATGCACAACGAACGCGTGGGCAAGGATGACGGTGTCGATGTACGGGTTGTGTTGGCCTTTACCAATCGGAACTTGGATTGGCCTTCCAACGTTATGGAGTTGGGGAGTATTGTCAAGGATGAAGCGGGCTTCATCGGCCTCCTGGAGGAGGAAGACCCTGGAGAACTCAACCAAGCTCTCTTGGAAACATTGCAGGGTTTTGGCACCTGGGATGAAGTGGAGTTGAACGGGGGACTGATGTGCAAAGGCGACGTGTTGGATTTGGGATTGGGCGATGCTGTTGTTGAATGGCAGGCTGGACGCAGGGTTCCGTTGAAAGGTTCAATGACGCATCCCAAAGGCTTCCTCTCGCTGTTCACGGCTCCACCAAGTCAACTTCGCCTGCAGGCTGGCGAACGCCACATGGAAGCAAAACTCCCGTTTGGAAAAACACTGAAAATGCATGTCGTCGGCCAAAAAAATCCAGAAGAAATCCCCTGGTCAACCGTTGCTGCGCTCAACCTCTCCACCCCTTCGCTGAACGATGGATTGGGTCAACACCTTGAGAAGCCTTGAAGCACTTTGCAACGAGGCCCCCTCTCATGGCAGCGATGTGGATTGAAGCCATCGGCCTGGTGGCCGGTGCATTGGGCATCATCGCATGGATTCCACAAATTCGAGACGTCTGGGTTCACGAACGGCACGAAGGCATCTCCCTGACCACCTTCAGCGTGGTCACGCTGGCACTTGCCTTGTGGCTCATTTACGGGATTCTCGTCGAGTCGCTGGCGATGATTGTCGCCAATGTCTTCACCCTGGTCGTCATCCTTGCGGTCCTCATCGGTGTGCGCCGATTGCGGCTGCGCGAAGCAGCGGCGTGAGACTCAGCAGACTGACTTCGTGGTCGAGATGATCACAGAGCCGATCTTGTAGGGATCGCCGTTGGAGGCGGGTCGGCGGTCTTCCAGTCGGCCAACCCAACCGTCGGTGGGGACGGAGGCAGGAATACGAATCGATGCCCCGCGGTCAGAGACACCGTAGGAGAACTGATCGATGGATTGCGTCTCGTGGAGACCCGTCAAACGCTCTTCGTTGTGAGCACCGTAGACGGCCATGTGCTTCTCGATGTTTTGACCAAAGGCTTCGCAGATGCTGTCAAAGAGTTCCTTGCCACCCTTGTCGCGCATGGCGCCGTTGGAGAAGTTAGCGTGCATACCCGAGCCGTTCCAGTCGCCCTTGATGGGTTTTGGATGGTACTCAATGTAGTAGCCGTAGCTCTCGGTCAAGCGGTCGAGGAGGTAGCGAGCAACCCAGAGTTCGTCGCCGGCTTGCTTGGCGCCCTTGGCGAAGATTTGGAATTCCCACTGGCCGCAGGCCACTTCTTGGTTGATGCCTTCAAAGTTGATGCCAGCCTCAAGGCAGAGGTCGGCGTGCTCTTCAACGAGGGCTCGGCCGTGGGTGTTCTTTCCACCAACGGAACAGTAGTAGAGGCCTTGTGGACCGGGGTAGCCGCCCACAGGGAAGCCAAGAGGAAGTTGTGTGTCAACGTCCATGATGAAGTATTCCTGCTCGTAGCCGAACCAGAAATCGTTGTCGTCGTCATCGATGGTCGCACGGCCGTTGCTGGCGTGAGGGGTGCCGTCAGGGTTGAGGACTTCGCACATAACGAGGTAACCGTTCACGCGCTGGGGGTCGGGGAAGATGTTCACGGGCTTCAGCAGGCAGTCGGAGGAGCTGCCATCGGCTTGCTTGGTGGACGAACCGTCAAACATCCACATGGGGCACTCTTCAACCGTGCCACCAAAGTTTGAGCGCACCATCGTTTTGCTGCGCATGTTCTGCGTTGGTTCATATCCGTCGAGCCAAATGTACTCCAGTTTTGCTTTGTCTATCATGGGTATCACTCGCGTCGCTATGAGGACGGTATATGAATCATCCGCATAGAAATATTGTAAAAATCCAAATCATCTGTTCAAAAAAATGGGTTTTGGTTGTGTTAATGCTTGTTATCTTGCTGGTGAGTTTGTATATCTGTTGACAATTGCGCGGTTGGAAGTTTATTTTTCGCGCAGATGCTCAATTCCTGCATTGAGGAATAGAAACTCGCTGAAACGCGCCGCCGAGGTGCTTACTGGTTGTTGGCAGCGTCTTCACTCTGCGGGGTGATGAGAATGGTTGAGCCGTCTCGGTCGATGACTGGAAGTGTTAGGTCGCCCGAGTTCACCGTGATAGGGCACGTGTTACTGCATGCGGGTGGCAGGTAATCCTCGCCTGATTGCGTCAAGACGATCTCAAGTGCGTGCCCAGCAGGCAGAATGGCATCCATGCCCTGGAACTCCATCAGCATCGTAATGGGTGCGAAAGGTACCACGGTTTGAGCGTCGTAGCCGCCTGCATGGTACCGAACATCCATGGTGGCGTGGCCAAAACGGAGACCCGTTTCAGCGTCGCGAAGTTCTGCGAAAATTTGGCCGCCATCAAACGAAGGCGTGACGTCGAGGTGCAGTGTCGGCAACCCGCTGATGTGGGTGTCGTGCTCCATTGACATGGCATCGCAGGCGACGACCACGGTGGAGGATGAGCCGACCGAACCGCTTGCTGAGCATGACGCAGGTTGCCATTCGAGATCGGCGGGAGGCCATGTCTCTTCGATGCGCCACTCTCCATCGTTTCGCTGAATTTGTGCATGAAGGGTTGGGCGTTCGCCGATGCCTTTGAGGTAGTACTCCATCCATTCAAACAGGTCTTGGCCCCAATCCCAACGGGTCATGTTCTGGATGGCTTCGCCGCCATAACCCGATTCCTGGTTGTTGTGTTTGGTCCACTGGTCGGGGTAATTGTGCTCCCACTGGCCGAGCATGCCGCCCACTTCGTAACCCGCGTCAATGTAGGCCTGGTACCAGTGGGTGCCGGGCGGACCACCGAAGACCTGGTGGGGGTCAACGTTCCAATCTTGCATACCTTGGACCCAATAGATGCTCCCGCTGTATTTGCCCAGTGCCTTGTCGATGTGGCTTCGCTCGTCGTAGTAATTGTCCATGTAGGGGTCAAGTTCTCCAAGGCCGTACCG
>MDTD01174073.1_pt1 | contig 14324 bp, 11 predicted proteins | sample 811221 | NCBI WGS metagenome assembly MDTD01 (sample SAMN05326646, study PRJNA326480) | marine metagenome | isolation source: seawater | place: Pacific Ocean: South West | collected 2011
GGCAACACCAAGCGGGAGAATAGAATTATTTTCCAAGGTGGTGGCCGCGTTTGGCTACGAAGACTGCCCAGGGCATGCCTTCTGGAACACGCCGCTGGAATGGATGGGAAACGCCACAGAGGCGCATCCGCTTCATCTAGTCGGCAAGCAGCCACCGGCAAAGCTGCATTCCCAGATGGACCATGGCCACTATGCCCAATCCTACAAGGTCAAGGGGCATGAACCGGTCGAAATGCATCCTGACGACGCGGTGGCGCGTGATCTTGCTGACGGTGACATCGTGCGGGTCTATAATGCACGTGGCAGTATGCTGTGCGGGGTCTGCATCACGGACAGTATCCTGAAGGGGGTTGTCGCCGTTAGTACGGGCGCCTGGTATGACCCACTCGATCCCACTGATCCACAGAGCATGTGCAAACATGGCAACCCGAATCTTGTGGCCCCTGACCAGCCCACATCACGGATTGCGCAGGGGCCAGGCGCGCATAGCTGCCTTGTCGAGATTGAGAAATATCAGGGCCCGCCTGTCTGGATCACCGCGTATCAGCCACCCGAGATCGAACCACGCTGATTGAGTGGATTTTCAGGCCAAACTGATTGCAGTTGGCAACTTAGAGGTAGGTGATCACCTTGTCCGGGTCGGGGCGGGTACGTTCCATCGGCGCTTTGATCTTTTCGCCAATATAAATGAAGCCGGCGATCTGGTCATGGCCGGGCTTGCCGCCAAGGGCCGTCAGCATGGCATCGTCATAGGCATACCACTCGGTCAGCCACTGCGCGGCATAGTCAAAGGACTGTGCGGCATAGAGCAGGGTAGTACAGACTGCACCAGCCGACAGATGCATTTCCCACGGCACGATACTGGGATGTTCGACCGGTGATGAAATCACTGCAATCACCGTATCTGCGCGTTGCAGACGGGTTTTTTCAATGGCTTCAACTTCGGGTTTTGCATCCGGGTTAGCGGCAATGAACTTAGCATGGATAACCTCGCGGTCCAGTTTTTCACGCGCTGCGCCAGCAATAACTACTAGTTTCCAGGGTTTGAGCGCACCATGGTCTGGCACGCGGATGCCTGCGCTCAGGATAGCCTTAAGATGCGCTGGATCAACCTTGCCAACCGCCATGGTCTTGGCAGTGACAGAACGGCGCGTTGACAGAAAGGAAATCACATCTGGCATAAAGCCTCCTTGGTTTCGGGAACCCCTTTGCCGGCAGAATATCAAAAGCCGCCAACACCACGTCATCTTGCAAAATTTTAAAGGCGGGCGCTATAAAAAAACAGGGCTAAACACAGCCCCGTGTTCATCTTCATCTGGTCTCGCGCCGAATGGCGCAATGCAGTCTACTGATTGACGTCCTTTGCTCCCGTTTCCAATTTTTAGGCACCCTATTATTTTTTACCGTCAAGGCTGAAAACCGCGCCTTTTTAAACTCAATGACTTTGCAGAAGTGGTAAGCCCAACCATCAGAGGCACCGTTAATGCAAAGCCACACATCGGCCATATTCTACTCACAACCAATCCCAGGGGCATTACCAAGACACGCCCTTACTTTCCGTCCACTCACCAAATGGACTCAAAGGCCGATTTGCAACTGGTTCTTATTAATTTTCATCTTCAGCATGCTGTCGACGTCGACAGTAGCCATTGCATGCAACGTAAGTCCATAGCGCCAGACTTACCCCAATCCTAAAATCCTCAGGCTTCTGGTAGCAATTTTAAAACCCCATTGATTAATTGAATAAATGTAGGGTCTCCAAAAACAAAGAGCTGAATTATGGAAATGAGCAGAGTTCGTCGAAATACCAAATACGTGGTAGATATCAGAAGCCTTGATAGGCACATGGATTTGGGATGTGGCTGATTAAGGCAAGATTTATGAATGAGCCACAGTATGACTGCCTAGATTTGCCAGATACCTAGATCTAACTTCATTCAGCTAATATCACTCAGTTGTTTCACTTACGCTGTGCGTTCGCTTCAACTTTAAATATCTTCAAAAACTCTATTGGGAAACAGATAAATGGCTGCCCGTCTTTTTGAACCAATTAAAATAGGTAGTCTAAATCTAAGCAACCGCATTGTCGTAGCACCTATGTGTCAGTATTCGGCGGATAATGGAACGATGGGAGACTGGCATTTGGCGCACCTTGGACAGTTTTCTATGGGTGGACCGGGCCTTATCCTTATCGAAGCTACCGCTGTCGAACCTGCTGGGCGAATTAGCCATGGTTGTTGTGGACTTTACTCAGATGAGAATGAGAGAGGAATGGGTCGGATCATTGAGTTTTGCAATGCAGTTGGCGATAGCAAAATAGGAATTCAACTTGCTCACTCAGGACGCAGAGGTTCGACCGAAAGACCTTGGGAAGGCGGCAGACCATTAAAAGTTAATGGATGGCAAACTTTTGCACCATCAAAAATCCCTTACGCTGACGATTGGCATATTCCAGAGGCCCTAGATGCGAAAGGGTTGGAACGCATCAAGCGTTCGTTCCTTTGTGCTGCGGAACGAGCAGTTAGGCTGGGCATAGATGTCATCGAATTACATGCGGCACATGGTTATTTGTTACATCAATTTTTATCGCCGGTTTCTAATCTACGTTCAGATAAATATGGAGGAAAGCTTGAGAACCGGATGCGTTATCCACTGGAAATCTTCAAATTGCTTAGGAGCTCCGTTCCTTCCGATATTCCAATTTTTGTCAGAGTTTCAGCCTCTGATTGGGTCGAGGGAGGTTGGGACTTAAACCAGACAATCGCATTTGCGAAATCGCTTGAATATGAGGGGTGTTCAGCTATTCATGTCTCCAGTGGGGGCAACACACCGGCACAGAAGATCAAAACTGGATATGGTTATCACACTGTTTTTGCGAGGAGAGTACGCGATGAGGTCGAAATACCAGTCATTGCTGTTGGTATGATCACGGACCCATTACAAGCTGAGACAATCCTTCAATCTGAACAAGCTGATCTAATTGCAATAGGTCGAGAGTTCCTACGTGATCCGCATTGGACTTGGCGTGCGGCGAAGATATTAGGCTGTTCGTCTTCTGTTCCTGTTCAATATCAATGGGCTTTAGACAACGCTTAATTTCCGCGCTTTAGCGAAACGTTAAACATATTGATTGAGGGAATTAAGCTATTCGTCCGACGTATTATTTACAGTTAGAAACTGAATTATGAACCATCCTCTAAGTCGATTCTGAATTAGTCCAACTCAAACGAAGCCCAGTTTCAAACCCAACTTTTTTTGGACAGAGTCACGCCAAATGGATTTATTGCAACAAGAAAGCGATAACCCGAAGGTCTATTTAGGCAATCAATCGCTCGTCCTTGGGGCTGTTGTTAGTGACACCGATTTCCTTCATTGAATCCAACACACCTTCAATAATTAAAGAAATATCATCAACGGTTAGATCACCTAAAACCCCAATTCTGAAAGTGTTTGCTGCTGTTAATCGACCCGGGAATATAACAAAACCGCGCCTTTCCATCGCCTCATAAAATTTCTCAAACGAGTAGTGCGGGTCATCGGGATCATGAAAAGTTGCAATGATTGGTGAAGCGTAAGTGTCTGACATAAATGTAACGAAGCCGTGCTGCCTGAGCCCTTCAACTAATCGTTTCCAGTTTTCCCGATAGCGCGCTTGTCTCGGGGCAATGCCACCTTCAGCTTTATGTCTTTTTACCGCGTGCCCGATTGCTAACAACACGTGTGTTGGTGGGGTAAAACGGAACCAGCCTTTTTCTTCCATAAAGGACCATTGTGCATATAAATCTAGAACCGCAGATGGGGACCTGCCCTCGCCGGCGATTAGGCTGCTTTTCTTGCAAATAACGAAGCCTACGCCCGGCACCCCTTCAAGGCATTTGTTTGGTGATGCCATAACTGCTTCAAAATCTAGTCTGTCTGCCATGATTTCAAAACCACCGAAAGACGCTATTGCGTCAATCATCAACTTGATCCCATTTTTTTTACAAACATCTGCGATTTCTTCTAAAGGGTTCAAAACTCCTGTACCTGTATCGCAGTGGCAAAGTGCCACGTGGGTTATTCCAGGATTTTGTTTCACACATTCCTCAATGTCATTGCCTGACACTGGAGGCAAGACGGGGCATTCTAAACTGACAATATCGAGGCCAATCGCCGCAAGAACTTCGCGCAGGCGGATGCCATAAAAACCATTTTCAACCACAAGTACCTTGCTGTTGGCCTTATCAACCAGAGTGTGAAACGCTGCTTCAATACCGTAGGTAGCGCTACCTTGGACGGGCACGCATTCATATTCACTTTCGCGACCAACTAAAGATACTAGGTATGATCTAATATCCTTGACCATAGCCACCATCTCTGGGCTATTTGGACTTTTGTCGAAGAGCATTGCTTCACGGGTATCTAGAGAGGTTGTAAGAGGCCCAGGCGTGAGCAAATAGTTCTTATGGCGTCTCTCATTCATAGCGTCCTCCGGTCAACAAATTCACTAATCCTTTTCACTAAATCAGATTGATTTCTTACTTAATAGATCGTCTTTGCTGTTTAGAAACACAGCGGCAACTATTATGGCAGAGCCCGACCAAGTCCAGATGTCTGGGACTTCACCGAATACAAAGAACCCGACCATCAGAGCTAATAATAGTCTTACATAATCCACGGGCGCAATAGCTGAGGCCTCGGCGATCTGTAAGGCACCCACCATTAAAAACTGGCCGATGGTACCAAACAAACCGACTATGCCTAACTTAACCGCGTCTACTGAATTGATTGTCGTCAAACTCATATAGGCGGGGACACTAACTATCACTAACCCCAGCCATGCGGAATAAAACATTATAGTAAAACGACTTTCAGAGAGTGACAAACTTCTGGTGACCACAAAAAGGCAGGCAGCGAAAAATGCACCTAATAGTGCAACAATCATAGCTGGTTCAAATATGGTAAAACCAGGGCGCATGATAACCAAAACACCTAGAAAACCTAAAAGAATGGCAAGTGATCTAGTTAATCCTACTCTTTCGCTCAAGAACACGGCAGCCAATATGGAAACAAAGGCCGGGACGGTAAATGTTAACGTAGTGGCTGTTGCCATTGGCAAATTAGCAAATGCAAAATAGAAAAGAGCCATGCCAAGCACGCTGAGTGTTGCCCTTAAAAAATGGAACTTAAAGCGGGAAGTGCCTGAAACTTTATTCCAATCGTGAAATGCTAAAGGTGCAAGTAAGATTGCTTGGGTAGCCAATCTCAAAAAAACAATTAAATAAATAGAAAAATCCGGCACTAACAGCCGAACAAAGGTCATTTCTACAGTAAAAAAAAGCCAAGAAGTACCTAACAGAATCGCCCCAAGTAAATTTTTATTCGCGATCATGATAAGATAAAAAAGCCAGAATAATTTTTAAACCGTCACCCATTTTCGTTCCTGACAAGATTTGCTTACAGCTTCAAAAACAGCTACCCCATTTTTAACGTCGTCGATGGAGATTGGGTATGGCTTGCCGGAATCAATACACCTTGCAAATTCTACAAACTGACACAACTCAGTAGAAATTGAGGGAAAGGTCATTCGAGCTTGAACTCCATCAACTGGTTGAATGTCTAATACATTTTCTCCGATTAATTCAACTTTACACTTTTCTCCGAAGACTTGGATTCTGAATGTTGGTGTCGTCGCGGTTAGAGCAACCAAATAACCAGTTTGTCCATTCTCGAATCGAAACAACATGTTAGTTGTATCATCTAGACTGATCTCATTGACAAGTCGAAAGCTTTGAGCGCTCACTTCTTTTATTCGCCCTAGAAGGTAAATCATTGCGTCGATAACATGTATCCCTGAACCCGCCATGCCGCCTGCTGGACTTTCATTAGGGTCAACGCGCCACATATCATTAGTGTAACGATTTCCAACATGCCCAGACATGTTACCTTCGATGTGTAGAATTTGCCCCAACTCACCAGCGCTAATTAATGAATTCAAATGCACTAAAGCTGGCAAAAAACGACGATTATGTCCGGCCGCAAAAATCACACCAGACTTTTCTACTTGAGCCATCGCTTTATCAATACTTTTGCGGGTTAACGTAACTGGCTTTTCACAAAAGACATTTTTCCCCGCCTGCACTGCATCAATGATTTGCTGCTCATGCTGACTGTGAGGTGTCGCCAACACCACCCCGTCTATTTTGGGATCCGATAGAACAGTGGAATAATCTGAAGTAAGGGCGATAGAATTAGCTTTGCAATAATCTTCAACTTTAGAAGGGGTCCTGGTTACAGCGTTGGTAAATCGCACCAAATCTGTTTTGCCTTGTACGGCGTCCACCAAGACCCGACCCCAGCGGCCCAGACCAATGATTGCTAAATTCACCATTTTTTTTCCAATTCAATGATGGGGATTAGGGCCGAGCAATAAAGCTCGGCCCCAGGATGAAATTTGGATTATTTCGGAATGGCATTCACGGCCAAAGTATCTTCGTCGGCGCGCGTGATGTAACTCAGTTTTGAAGAGTTTCCAGCCCAAATTGCAGATAAGTTGACGATTGGAATAGCCATCAAGTCTTCCATCGTCAGCTTCATTGCTGACTCCAAAAGCCCCTTGCGCTTATCTTCATCGAGAGTGCCGAGGGCTTCTTCAACCAAAGAGTCAATTGCTTTGTTTGAGTATGAGAAATGGTTGAATACTCCGAAGCCACGATCTTTTTCTTTCGTGTGGACCATTGACGATAGGATGTATGAAGCCTCACCAGTGAGCGATCCCCATCCATTCATCATTAGAGAGTACTCTTTACCAGACTGGCCCGGAAAATAGACTGCTCTTGGTGTGGCATTCACAGAAGCTTCGATACCGATCCGAGCCAGCATCGGTCCAAGCGCCGCACAGATATCTCCATCCATCGGCAACCGATCACTCGTGCAATGCAAGGCAATTTTGAAACCATCTGGGTATCCGGCATCAGCAAGTAGCTTTTTGGCTGCAGCGACATCATGGGTTAATTCTGGCAATTCTGGACTCCAGCCAAAAAACCCTTTTGTGATTATCTGTGATGCTGGAGTGGCTAAGCCTTCCATTACTCTTGACGCAATTGCGTCTCGATTCACAGCCAGCGACAAAGCTTTTCTAACCCGCAAATCCTGCAAAGGATTAGCACTAAGTTTACTGCCATCTTTTGCACTGATTAATTTAGTATCGTCAGCGTAGTCGGGAAACATCATGAAAATGTAGACTGACGATCCACTAAAAACCTCAAGGTTGGACTCACTGCGGATGCGTGCAACGTCTGTCGGAGGGGCATAATTGATCATATCCACCCTACCAGACAACAAGGCCGCCACTCTAGCACTGTCATTTGAGATTTCAGAGAAAGTTACTTTGTCCCAAGCTCCTTTGTCGCCCCAGTAGCCAGAGAATGGTTCCACCACCATATCTCCCTTAGCTTTCCAGGACACCAACTTGTATGGCCCGGTTCCTACAGCTGCGCTGCCCGAGTTAAATTCGCCCACTGGCGTATCGATTGGAACTTCAGAGGGAATTACGAATAGCCTGGTGAGGTCAAGGGGTAGAGTGGCCGCTGGACTATCAGTTTTGAGTTCAACCGTTAAATCATCGATAGCGTTCGCTTCTACAATACGACGTGTGTAGGTCACCAAGCCGCCATCTGGCCCAGCTGCTTTTGGTATGCGATTTATGGAATGAACCACATCAGCTGCATCTAAAGAGGATCCGTCGTGGAATTTGACACCTTGACGCAGCTTAAAATGCCATGTTGTGTCATTTACCAGTTCCCAACTAACCGCAAGACCTGGCGCAAGCTGCAGATTATTATCTCTGGCGGTAAGCGTTTCATATACATTTTTCATAGCTGAAACGTTGATGCCCACCGCTGAGAAGTGGGGGTCCATCGATTCCGCACCTGAACGCACGCCTACTGATAGGCTTGCTGCATATGTAGAAGTTGCGATGAAGCTGCTTGCTATTCCGAGTATTACACTATTATACATCCTTGATCGTTTTGACATTTACCTTCTCCCTTCGATAAGTCAGGAAACTCAGCCAACGGTTTTGCCGTAGACTGTCGAAAAGAGCTAATCACAATATCTCCAATACATCAATTGACTGCAGTCCCCGTCATCGAAAAAGCTTACACTGATGATGTAACACCAGATGTAAATCACGGTTTCCCACTAAGACATGCGCTTAAAGTCTGCCAAACTTTGGCAAAAGCACTCACCAAAAATATAATGAGCTTTTAGTCTTTCAGACCTCATCATAAATTCACTTTTATGTGAATATTCGCCTAAACCACCAACGTAGATTCTGTGGATGCTCAACACGTCTCGCAGAGACAACTCACCCAACGCACTTAAGCTTTAAACTCGCTACAAGCATGATTTAAGCTTTGTGTGGTACAGATGATATAATCATCTTGTCAGCCATGAATGGTAGTCAGCTACGGAACTATCCAGGTCATATTTTGGTGCGAAAGACGTGTCCTGCTGCAAACGTTCGATAGAAAGTGGCTTCCGTTCCTTTGGCGTATGAGTCTCAACGTTTGGTTTTTCTTGTCCAACACAAAGTTCACATTTAATTCCACTGAAATGGTTTGCAAAAGCCTTGCCCCATTTTAACGCTGACCAATATTGACCCGTAGAAATATTGTAAACAGGGTGCCTTAGTTGATTTGCGTCGCGAACCGCTCTAACGGCTCGAGCGATGTCGGGTGCATAAATCCAATCGCGACAATCTTCACGACTTAGTTTTACATTTCGACCATTCAGAATAAGTGAAGCAATTTGGTAGAGTGGGCTTGGGGTATCACGAACGTTTGTTTGTCTCTCCCAGCGACCAAAAACAGCTGATAGTCTGACCGAAACGACATCTAAGTTCCAAAGCTCTCCCATCCTTGTGCCGATTCTTTCAGATGCGAATTTGGTTACTGCATATATGGTTTTGGGGTCAGGAGCAGTGTTAGCCTCAAACAACACATTATTTCCAAATGCGGCATCGCCGTAAGCGCCTGAAGAGCTCAAATTTATAATGCGGCATACGTCTAAAGAGCGTGCACACTCTAATACATTTAGAAAACCCATCAAATTTACTTCGATTGTAGAATTGGGGTCAGAAAAATCTCTTTCGACCCCAGATGTAATAGCTGCGCCATAAATCAGCGATTTAGGTTTTTGTTTCATTGCTTTAGCTATGGAGTCTGAATCTCTAACGTCTCCTTCAAACAGATCAAAACTACCAGGCAACTTTTTGAATTCTTCAATCGCGTCATCAGGCATTGAACCATTATCAAAAATTATAACATGTTCACCCTTCGCAAGGAGGTCTTCGACCAAGTTAAGTCCTACAAAACCTGTTCCTCCGAATATAAGAGTAGACATTTTGAACTCCTCCGATGTTTCAAACACTCAACAACGACTGCCACTGATTTTTTTGATTGACGTGATCATTTTGGTCCCAACTTAATCCCAGTTATTTGATGTTCTGAATTCAAAATTATTATACACTTTTGTTAAGTGGCCTTGGTGGAGCAGACATTTGGATCAACTATAATGCAGATTGAAAAACTACATTGGAAGCAGGTTGAAGATTATCTTAAAACGGACGATCGTTGCGTTTTGCCGATAGGCTCAACTGAGCAGCATGGTTTATTGAGCCTAAGTGTAGATTCCATTTTATCAGAAAAAATATCCATAGACGCTGCCGACCCTCTGGGTGTGCCAGTCTTCCCGAGGTTAAATTATGGAATTTGTCCATACTTCATGGCTTATCCAGGCACTATCACCATCCAAACAACCACATTGATTTCAATGGTTAACGATATATTTAGCTCTCTAAGAAACACAGGATTCAAAAGAATTTTAGTGGTGAACGGCCACGGAGGCAATAACCCCGTTGGAGCGCTAGCATCCGATTTTATTCAAGCCCATCCTGATGTAGCTATAAAATTTCATAATTGGTGGATGGCTCCTAAAACTTGGGCGAAAGTGCAGGAAATAGATCCCTTAGCGAGCCATGCTTCTTGGATGGAAAATTTCCCTTGGACACGACTAAAACACATCGATTTTCCAAGCGGCAAAAAGCAAATGGTTGATCTCGATAGGATGAGAGTTATGCCGCCTAAAGCTGTAAGAGAATACTTAGGAGACGGTGTTTTTGGCGGAGCCTATCAAAAATCGGACGAGCAGATGCTAGAACTGTGGGATGTCGCCACAGAAGAAACTAGAGAGTTGATAGAAGGACCTTGGGAATGAGTGAACCGGTAATCATTTGGGGGGCTGGGGCTATCGGTGCAACTATTGGGGCCTATTTAGTTCGAAATGACGTGGAAGTAATTTTTGTTGATGCTGACAAAGACCACGTACATGAAATCAATCACAGTGGAATCCAGGTTGAAGGCCCAATTGAAAACTTCAAAGTACCAGCGAAAGCCTTATTGCCTCAGGATGTCACTGGCAAATATTCCCGCATTTGGCTTTGTGTTAAAGCACAACACACAACTTCAACCGTCGAACAATTAAGCAGCCACCTAAGTCACGATGGATATGTACTATCGCTTCAAAATGGTTTGAATGAAATTTTGATTTCACGTGCAGTTGGAGAAGCAAGAACTTTAGGAGCTTTCATAAACTTTGGCGCAGACTACATTGAACCTGGAAAAGTTATGTACGGTGGGAGGGGCGCCGTAGTGTTGGGAGAACTAGATAAAAATGAAACGCCCCGACTCCTTGAAGCACATAGACTGTTGAAATTTTTTGATAAAGATGCGGAGGTCACAGATAATATTTGGGGGTATTTGTGGGGTAAGCTAGGATATGGAGCATTGCTTTTTGCCACTGCTCTTACCAACGATAGCATCGCAGATGTTCTTGCTGACAAAAAATACCAACCGATGTTGAAAAAATTAGCTAGCGAGTTATCAGAGTTGGCTGCAGCTCAAAACATTAAATTGCAGGGTTTCAATGGATATGACCCTTATGCTTTTTTAAAAGGCGCTGCAAATGAGAAAGCAACCAATTCTTTTGATGAAATGGTCGCGCATAATCGCAAATCAGCAAAAAGCCATTCTGGAATCTGGAGAGATTTGGCGGTGCGCAAGCGTAAAACTGAGGCTGACCCACAACTTACGCTGCCGGTTTCTTTGGGTGAGGGGCTTGGACACCCGATGCCAATTACACGGCTGCTAATAAGTTTAATCAATGAGATTGAAATTGGCGAACGTCCTTTGGATTATGGAAACCTTGAAGAACTAAACATACTTTTTAAAGAAATTGAAAATGCATCTTAGTTCTAAAAATCAGAAAGTTATTGTAACCGGAGCTGCGCAAGGAATTGGTCGAGCCATCTGTGACGCATTCACTTCATCTGGTGCAGACGTCATTGGAACAGATATTGACAGAACTTCTTTAAATAAAGTTCCGCAACAAACTGGATTGGTAGATGTGACTGACCCGGATGCAGTTCAAAACTTTGTTGACGAAAATGGCCCCTTTCATATCGCTGTGCATGTGGCAGGAGGGGTTTGCGGCCAAATCGGCAGACCAATTGAAAAAATTTCACCTGATGAGTGGGAAAAAGTTACTGCAGTTAATCAAACCGGTGCTTTCAACCTCGCTAGAGCGGTTGTTCCGGGCATGAAAAAGCTCAAACACGGCAGAATTATAACTATCTCTAGTAGAGCGGGATTAGACGTTAGTTTAACTGGAATACAGGCCTATGCCAGTGCCAAGGCAGGACAAATTGGCTTGGTCCGGCAGTTGGGACATGAGCTTGGGGAATTTGGAATAACAGTTAATTGCGTTGCACCTGGCTTTGTTCGCTCCAATCCTACAACCGAAAAACAATGGCAGGCACTTGGCGTAGAAGGTCAGAACAAGCTCGTGAGTGGAATAGCAATGCGACGTTTAGGTAACCCAGAGGACATTGCTTCTGCTGTATTGTTTCTGGCAAGCGATCAAGCATCCTGGATTACAGGGCAGGTTTTGTCAGTAGACGGAGGCAGATGAATAAATTAGCTAAGCCTTTGCCTTAGATTAGCAAGCTCTTTATCCAGCGTTTTTTTCATTTCGTTAGGGGCATCAATAGTATTATCGATTTCCCTTGCAACCTCATCCTCGATTTTCGGAACCACAGCACTGATTATTCGGCGTTTCTCTTGCGAACGCTGCCCTGCTGGAAGTGCGAGCAATAATTCAGAAAGTTCGCACATCCTCGTATCATCAAAAACACTTTCCCAAATCGTCCTTTCAGGACCAAAACCGAAGCCAGAAGTGTGTTCACTTTTTTTGTTCCTCAAGCTTTCAGTTTTTTTGACATCAAAATTGCCATCTCTAATAACCACTCCATAGTCCCGCTTGGCGGCTTCTTTGGTTACATAACCAGATTTAACGTCGCGTAAAACATCATGGGGTGGACGTTCAAAGCCATTCCCATAACCGCCCCCACCAGCGGTAAGCACAGTTATCCTGTCACCTTTTTCTGCAACAAATACCTCAATTTTACCAAGGTCCCGTTCATCCTGTGTTCCTTTATTTAGGATAACACGACAGCGTGCGCCTGCTTGACCGCCAGCAACGCCCCAGGGTCTAAAAACAAATCGCTCAAGACCTCGACCGAGAATGGCAGTTCCGGACTTGGTTACAAAGATGGTCATTTCCAGACCAGTCCCACCACGCCACTTACCCACGCCACCGCTGTCTGGGCGAAGTGCATAACTTTCAATTACAACTGAAGAGTCCGCTTCCGAGCGTTCAAGTGGTGTATTGTACAAATTAGCTAGGCCAGAGTCTCTTCCATCAACACCGTCTGCGCCTTCTCTTGCTCCAGTCCCACCAACCAAGGTTTGCACAACCATTATTGAAGTGTTTCCTGAACCCTCATTTTGTTCAGCAACAACTATAGGCACAACAGTGCCGCCACTTGGTGCAGGCGTCAGTCCTGGCAACGCTTTCGCAAGTGCACCGACTATCGTGTCGTTTATACGAACTGCAGTAGCATGTCGGACACCAACTGAGGCTGGAAATTCTGGATTGAGAATTGTACCTCTAGGCACGTTTACAGTTATGTTTTCGAATAGTCCGTAATTTAGAGGTATTGTTTTGTCAAAGGTACCAATTAGGTGCATGAGCTTTAGAGTTAGCCACGGATGTCTAACGCCCCCAGTGGGCACGTTATATGCTGTAGTGACTTGTGGATCGGAGCCTGAAAAATCCAGGTGAATCAGGCCATCGTCCACCGTTAATTCGCAGCGGATGCGTACGGGGATTTTCGTAGCAAAATCATCATCCATATAGTCCCAGAAGACATAATTGCCATCTGGAATTTTCCTCTGCACCTCTTTAGCTTTTTTTTGACCGTATTCAACAAGGTCAATTTGCGCTTGTAGAAATGTGTCTAAACCGTATCTGTCGATGAGTTCAGAAATGCGTCGTTCACCCACTGTTAGCGCAGCTAACATGGCCTTTATATCGCCAAAATTTAAGTCTGGTGTCCTACAGTTAGCTTTATAAAGAACTTCAAAGTCCTGGTTTAGTTCTCCTCCTTTAAATAGTTTTAATGGTGGAATTTGAAATCCTTCTTGATACAGCTCAGTAAAGCCCGGTGAAATGCTTGAAGGTACGCCTCCGCCTATATCTGCCGAATGGATAAAATCCCATCCATAACAAACTAACTCATCTCCATGAAAATATGGTTTGATAAGTTGAATATCTGGCATGTGGGTCGAAAGACCTCCCGAGAAATAGGGGTGGTTAGTGATGATAACGTCTCCAGGCTCTAAGTTAGAGACAGACTCAATAGCCACTCCGCAATTAAGGTCTATAAATCCCGCAACTCCCATGGTTGCCGGGTAGGCAAAAAACTTGCCGGTGCGGTCTGCAAGCCCGGTTGAGAAATCCGCAGCGTCTTTTACATATGTGGACCTCGCAGTGCGGGCTAACGTGATAGCCATTTCATCTGCTACTGCTTCAAATTGAGTTTGCAGGATTTCCAGCAAAATAGGTCTGAGCTTCATTTGCCGACTTTCCGCGTAATGAGAATATTCTGGTCTTCGTCTAAATGAGCTTGCCATTCAGGCGGAACGAAAATCGTTGAATCTGGTTGCTCAATAATTGCCATTCCGTCGATTACGGAATTGGACGTGAGTGTGTCTCTCGAAAGAATTGGCGTTTTATGCCAGCCTCTCCAATATACTAGCCTCTCATTAACTTCTTGTATGGATTTAATTTTTTTGTTTTTTTTCAATTTCCATCTGTCTACAACGCCGATAACGCTAAGTCGTAAATTTGTTACTTCTAAATCGGAATCTGTTTCTTGAAATCCA
>MDTD01023479.1_pt1 | contig 14323 bp, 10 predicted proteins | sample 811221 | NCBI WGS metagenome assembly MDTD01 (sample SAMN05326646, study PRJNA326480) | marine metagenome | isolation source: seawater | place: Pacific Ocean: South West | collected 2011
GCTCGATACGAGAAACGATTACGAATTGCGTGTGGGTACCTTTGAGGACGCCATTGACCTCAACATCCGAACCTTCAGGGCTTTTCCTGAGGCCATCAAGAAACTCCCTGACGCCATGAAGGATGAACCGGTCGTTATGTTTTGTACGGGCGGCATACGATGTGAGAAAGCCAGCGCCATCATGATCGAAGCGGGTTTCACCAACGTAAAACAACTCAAAGGCGGTGTTCTGGGCTACTTTGAGGAGGTCGGCGGCGAGCATTGGAACGGCGATTGCTTCGTGTTTGACCAGCGGGTCGCCGTAAATCCCTCACTGGATGAAACCGATGTCGTCGTCTGCTTCGCTTGCCGCGAACCGCTTTCCACCGAGGAGCAAGTCTCGCCCGATTACGTCGTGGGCGTTTCGTGCCCTTACTGCATCGACCGAGCGAACCTCGTGCCCGTCAACGATGAATGACAATCCAGTCGTCAGACAGTTCACCATGGCTCCACCGGTGCCATTCATGCCCGTGCTCACCGTCGTGAGCGATGAACCATGCTTGGGTGGGTGAGAGGACCAATTCGCCGTACATCAGGGCTTGCGAGGAGTTGCCGTTTCCATCCCAGGGGTCGTAGGCCAAACGCATTGCTGTGCCTTCAACAGCCCAAAGTGCCAAGCCCTGTGGCGAGCCGTCAACTGAACCGCTGGAGACGACCAGCCAGCCTTCGCCAACCGGGGCGAAACCCCTGATGTCAGAGGACATCAATCCGGGGGTCAAATCGTGGAGGACATGGCTTCCTTGGGGCGTTGCGTCGGTCGTGCAGACTTCCATGCCGTGGGTCGGGGTCAAGCAGTCAAACAGCAGTCGTTCTCCGGTGTTGGCCACACCGACTTGCGCACCGGGTGACTGCATGACGCCGCTCAACTGAAGCGTGATGCCGTTGGCGAGATTGGTGGTCCAGAGCCGTGCTTCGTTGCCGGTGGTGACCGCATCGAAGACGAGGTTCTCGCCGATGAGGTGCAAGCCCATCCCCTCGCCGAGGTGGGTGTCGCCAGAGGCTGGGGCGATGGAGGTCAACCATGTGTGGGAGCCGTTCTCATGCAGGTGGATCACCTGTTTCACGCCACCTCGAACACCGACCGCCACGAGGTCGTTGTCCACGGTGAGGAGGTCGGAGAGTTGTGTGCTGCCAAAGTCGTTCACCGTCCAGGAGGTCAACTCACCGCTCACGCTCAAACGGTAGGGCTCAACATCACCGCCTGCATCGGCGGCACTGAACCAAACTGCTTGGTCATCGGTGTGGATCCACGCATCACCGATGTTGCTCAACCCGGAGAGGTTGGCTTGGACGGCCTGTGCGACTTCGCTCTCCCACGAGGGGAGCGTCAAACCGCTTTCGAGGCTGCTACCGTTGGTCCAAACAAGTTGGTTGGTGGTTGAACGGAAGAGCAAGCCGTTGCCCCACGCCAGCGGTTTCCAGGCTTCCACCGCCCCCAAGGCTTCGGTGCCCTCGGACGTGCCGTCAGAGACCCAGAGCTGGCGGGCCGTTGCACCGTCGGTCGCATCAAACAGCAAGCGCTCGCCGTCGTTCACCAGGGTAAAACCGAGGTCTCGACCTGGCAGCGCGTCGCCGCTGGGGTGGAGGTCGACCACCATGGCGGTGGTGTTGGTTGCGGGATGATGAACATGGAGTTCGCAACCGTTGACGCCGTCGTTGGCGGCAAAGAAGAAGCCCGACAAGGCCTCCGACCAGACGGCTTGGTCGCAGCCGGTTGTCATTGAATTCCCAATCCCACCGAATACATCGGAAACCCGTTCTGAGCGGAGCGGTTCAAAGCAGAAATTCAGGGTTTCTCGCACCTCGCTCTGCTCCAACAAGCCGTTGTGGGCTTCTCCATCGGTGGCGCCGTCGTCGACACCAAATCGGACCAAGAAACCGTCAGCGCAGATGTAGGCGGGAGCGGCGACCTTGTCCACAAGGGCTCCTGCTCCGATGGCGCCGTCTGTTCCGTTGGTGCCGTTGAAGCCGTGGGCGCCCACCAACCCGTTGCACAGGACCGTTTGGTTGACCACTTCTTCGGTGTCGAGCTCATCGTTGAGGTTCAGGTCCAAGCCGCTGTGCATCATGATGCCGCCCTGAGGGCACGAGGTGTTGCCCACGGGAAGTGCGGTCGTCTCCAAGCGTTGCGGAACCGCATCAACGCCGCTTTCGCCCGGCTGGCCCTGAGGTCCGGAGAGGCCGCGCATCCCGTTGCAAAGCACAACGGTGTCCATGCGCTCGCCAACGTCCAACAGGCCGTTGCCGTCAACGTCGAAACCGGTGTGGACTCGAGAACCACCCTCGTTGCACGGGGCAAGGGGCTCGAAGGGTTCAGATTCAACCAGCCAAGGGGTGGCAAGCGTTTCTTCAGGGTTGGCCTCGATGAGGGCGTGGTTGTACACGGCGAGGAGCAAGACAGCCACCAAGGTGAGGGTTTGAAGCACGGTGAACCAGCGTCGGTGACGATGGTGTGGGGGCTGTTGAGGTTGTTCCTCTTGCTGTTCTTCTCGCTGGTTGTCGGGTTGTAGACCCGCTTGGCTTGCAGATGTTTGCATAAGCGGGAAAAGAGCGTCAATCGTTGTTAATCTACCGCCCGTCATGGCTTGCTCGTTCAAAGGGGAGGGGTGAGTTCATGAGGTTTCAAGCGCTGGAAAGCGCATGGAGACCCCCCAGCGTCTGCTGAATCAGTTGGCGGGCGAGGAAGGCAAGACGCGCCAAAAGGCGGCGCGGCTGGTCATCGATTTGGCGGACACGGCCAAAGCCGACGGTTATCTCTCAGCGGTTCACGCCCACGTTTCCGGCGTTTCAGTCATCACCGGAGGGCACGGCCTGCGGCGCTTTCTCCAGGATTTATCGGCCGACGGCGACGGTGAAGTGGCCATTCCGACCACGCTGAATTCCGCCGGTTGCGACCGAGAGAAAATGGAAGAAATGGACATCGAGTGGCCTGATTTTCTGAAACAGCAATTCGAAATCGTCCACGCCTACGAACGCTTGGGCATCGACGCCACCTTGTCGTGCACGCCCTACGACCGCGGCATTGAGGGCGAGAGTGGCATCGCATCATGGGCAGAATCCAACGCCGTCTGTTTCTCCAACACCTGGACTTCCCTCATCACCAACCGAGAATCCGGCCTCTCCGCTCTCGCAACTGCATTGACCGGATTTGCGCCTCGTTGGGGTTTGCACCTCGAAGCCAACCGCACCCCCAACCTTCTCGTTCACCTCGACTGTGAGATGAACCACCTCGCTGATTGGTCGGTCTTGGGCGATTGGATCGGCAAACAAGTTCGGCCCGAATGGGACATGCCGTACGGGCCCATGCCGTACATCACAGGTTTGCCGTCCTTCATGTCCTTCGCCTCGAAAAAGGCGCTGACCGCAGCCGCAGCGAATTACGGCTGCGCTATGTTGTGGGCCGAGGGCCATACCGTCGCACCGCCGCTCGACAGAGGAGAAGATGGCACGTTCGAACCTCCGGCAGGCGGCTGGCAGGGTGAACTGACCTTCACCGCCAACGATCTCCAACAGCGCTACGATGAACTTGCTCCGAAGGGGCAGGTCGATTTGGTGGTCATCGGTTGCCCCCAAGCCAGCCTTGAGGAACTGCGCATCACGGCCTCAGCGGTCAGGTCGCACATGGAAATGGGGCGAAAAATCCCCGACCATCGCTTGTGGGTCTTCACCAGCGGAGAGAATTACGACTTGGCCTTGGCGGACGGCACCATCGAACTTCTCGAGGAAGCGGGCGCCTTGCTGCTCAAGGACACCTGTCCGGAGGTCACACCCTACAACCGCACCAAATACAATCACCTGTTGACCAATTCGCTCAAGGCTGAACACTACCTCACCAGCGGCCTCAACCGATTACCTACCTCGGTCATGCCCATCGAGGACTGTGTGGCCCACGCCATCGACCCCTCACTCAGTCATGGCGAAGTCCCAGTTCTCAAAGCCAAAGCCCAACCGCAGCACGCCTCAGGGAAAACGCATCAAACGGGCGAAGCCTTGCTTTCAGGTTCCGGTTTGCGCTCACAAAGCGACTTCACCGTTCGGGGCCGAGCCTTGGTCACTGATGTTCCTATCACTTACCTCGGCTACGTCAACCGAGACACCGGGGTTATCGAAGAGCCGGGTCATCCCTTGGACGGCGTGGCCATTGAAGACACGGTGCTGATCTACCCGAAGGGTTCTGGTTCCACGGTGGCGCCTTACGTGCTGATGGGGCTCATCTACACGGGGAAAGGGCCCAAAGCCGTGGTGAATCGGGACATTTGCCCCCTCACCCTTCCCGCTTGTTCCCTGCTCGGGTTGCCGTACGGGCACGGCTTTGATGACGACCCGTGCATGGCGGTCAACACCGGAGATACGGTGGAATTCACACGCACCGAGGCCGGCGTCCAGCTCAAGGTCGTGGAGCGTGCACAGGCATGAGCCAGCGCGTGATCGTCACCGGCGGGGCGGGGTTTATCGGCGCCGTTTTGGTTGAACGATTGCTTGCTGAGGGCCACCACGTTGCCGTTTTGGATAATTTTTGGCGGGGCTCCATGGCCAACCTTCGCTCGGTCGCCGACCATGCTCATCTGACGGTCATCGAGGGCGATGTGACGCTGGCTGATGACCTTGAGCGGTGCAGACAGGCTTTGGGCGAGGTTGACCTCGTCCACCATTTGGCGGCGATCAACGGCACGAAATGGTTTGACGAAGCGGCCCTTGACGTCATCGATGTCAACATCAACGGCACCTTGGTCGCCCTTCGTAAGGCCCAGGAATGGGGGGCTCGTTTCGTGCTGGCCTCTTCGCCGGAAGCCTTTGGCGAAAACGAAGGTATGCCGCTGGGCAACGAGGACATCAGCCAGTTCCCATCAGCTTCTCAGCACCAGCGTTTTTCCTACGGTGCAAGCAAATATCTTGACGAAGTTGCGGTGCAGCACGCTGTTCGAAGCGGATTGGACGCTCGTATTGTCCGCCCGTTCAACGCTTATGGCGCCACCATGCTCGGTGACGCCTACGGACAAGTTGTTGGTATGTTCTTCAACGCGATTCTTCATCAACAGCCCATGCAAATCCACGGTGATGGTCACCAAACGCGTAGCATGACCTACATCGATGACACCGTTGACGGGTTCTACCTCGCCGGTGCTCTTGACGAGGGCCTTGACGGTGGCAAACTCGCAGGACGCAGTTTCAACATCGGCTCAACCGAAGAAGTCAGCATGCGATCTCTTGCAGAAAGCGTGAACAAAACGGTTGGAACCATGGCGGTGGACATGGTGCTGGGTGGCGGCTATCCCGGCGATTCGAAACGCCGCCTTCCCGATATTTCCGCAGCCCTGACTTCGCTTGGCTGGACACCTCGAACCTCTCTTGAGGAGGGTTTGGGCAAGGTTTGGGCGCAACTGCAACATCAGCCGTAGTGCTTCTCAACACGCTGTGTCCAACCCTGAGGCGAAGGCGTCATGTCGTCTCGGCCATGTTGACAGAGCACGTCCAAGCCACCAGCTGGCATCGTTTTCGTGGAGAACCACACCGCCTCAACCTTGAGCACCGTCAGGGTGGCAACGGCATCAGGAAGGGCGTGCTCTTCAACAAAACTGGCCTCGATGGCCGCCACGGCTTCCTGCATGAGAAGCGGCTGTCCGGCGACCGTTTCCAAGGGGAGAAGTTGCCCCTCGTCCTCTCCACGGGGTAGGGGTGTGGCGGTCTCATCAACAATGGTGGCGCCTCGGGGTGTTGGCGGCATCACGTTGAGCACAACGGTTGAGCCTTGGCGCAGGTTGTGGTGGGTGTCTCTGGGGCGTTTGTCCTTGTGGATGGAGAAGGAGGCCGTGAGATAAGGTGGCGTGGTGGAGACTTGCATGACCGATGAGAGCGGAGCAAAGTTTCGCTCACCGGCTTCGTCAAAGGTTCCCGCAACCACCACAGGCCTCGGGGAAAGGACGCTGTTCAACCAACTGCTGCGCTCCACGTGCTCCATGTCCTCCACACCCAATCGGTGAACAGGCGCCGCTGCTTCATGCGAATCCGTAAACCATCGGTCAAGGGTGCCGTTAGCGATTTCCTCGAGGGCGTGTTCGTTGAATTCTATGTAGGCTTCCCATTTCGGGATCTCCTCTTCCTCGCCCCGTTCTTTTTTGCGTTGAATTGAATTTCGTGCGTATGCGTTGCACTTCTTCAAGAACGACGCCACAGCGGTCCGCTCATCCGTCATGTATCCACCTCCCTACGGGCTTCGTAGGCCTCCCGTGTCATGAGGAACACGGCCGGATTGCCTCCCCAGACCTCGTTGGCTGGAAGGTCTTTGGTCAGCACTGCGCCGGCTGCGAGGACGCTCAGCTCCCCGATGGAATTGCCTGGTATGACCGTCGCGTTTCCGCCGATAACGGCTCCGTCGCCCACGTGAATTGGTTTCCATTTGCCTCGGTCGTTCGATGGAGGAAATTTATCGTTGAGTAGCACAGCAGCAGGGCCGATGAACACGCCCTCACCTAGCACGCACTCATCAGCGATGTAGGCGCTTCCTTGGATTTTGCAACCTCGGCCGAGGACGACCCGCTGGCCGATGTGCGCAAGCGCCCCAATCGAGCACTCCGGGCCAATTTCAGCGTTTTTTCCAATGTGGCAAGGCCACCATGCGACGCCTCCATGTTCGAGGTCAATGCGTTGACCGGACAGCGGGAGGTCTGCCATGGTAGTCCCTCATTCGCCAAGGCCGAGTTCTCGCATCAACATCCCAACGTGGCCTTTGGCTTTCACGTTGTATCGGCACCATTTGATGGTCCCATCGGGTTGGATAACGAAGGTGGAGCGGGCGCAACCCATGTACTCGCGACCGTAATTCATCTTGAGTCGCCATGTGCCAAAGGCGTGGTGCAGAGCGAGGTCTTCATCCACCAGCAACGGGAAATTGAGTTCTTGCTTCTCGATGAATCGCTGGTGGGATTTACCTGAATCCTTGGAAACACCGAGAACGATGTGGTCTTCAGTGTTCAGCCGAGCCATGTTGTCCCGGAAGTCGCAAGCCTGGGTTGTGCAGCCGGGGGTGGAGTCTTTGGGGTAAAAGTAGAGGATGACGGTCTTTCCCTGGTCAAGATACTGCTTCAGGTTGTGTGAATCGCCGTTTTGGTCAAGGGCTTCAAAGGCAGGCGCATCATCGCCGGGGCTGAGTTGGATAGAATCGCTCATGGTTTGAGGTCAGGTGCCCGCCACTAAAGGAATTGCTTTGCAAAATCATACAAATTCGTGTTGAAATCATCTGTGAATGCGGCGCATGGACCTATTTATGCATAGTGAATGAGAAAAGCACCACCTTGGGTATTTCAAGGGTCAGCGACCGATTCTTTGAATAACTGGCAGAGCACAGAGAAAGTTATGGTCGGCACGCGCATGTCCCGCAAAGCGCGACGCCACTTCAAGAAAATTCAACGGTCGGATACGAAATACGCCCTCCAAGAAATCGCAAGCGCCATTCAAACGGATCTTGACAAGCGCCACCTCAGTTATGACGAGGCGTTAATGCTGGGCAATATGATTCAAAACAGGGCTGACCAGGTCCCAGGCGATGGCATCGTGTACGCCATCTCAGACCGGGACGCCTACCGTCGCACCCTCGAACTCTACCTGCGAGACGCTCTCCTCACCCGGACTGAGCAACTCTTGCTCTGGGAAGAACGCCGCCGCTTGGGCATCTCCGATTCCGAACACGACGCTCTTCTCCAACAATTGCTCGCCCAATGGAAGCGACAGGGGAAGTCGGTCACCATCGACCGTTTCACAGAACCGAACCGAGGGGGTGCCGACCCTGTCTAAAGCCGTCCTGCCTGTCTCGCTGGTCTTGGTCATGCTCATGGCCAGCCTGACGCCATTGGCGGTGGCGGACCAAGGACGCTCAACGCCTGATTTCTTGGTTACGTCCTTCACGCTCGATGACGCTGGTTCGATGAACCTCGGCGGAGGCATTGAAGTCGAGGATGCCACGCACGTCGTTCGTGTCCAAGTCCAAAACATCGGACTGAGCGCAGGCCAAGCCTCCCTTACGCTGCTTCTCCAAGGCACGGCCTCGTCGGGTGATGTGGTCTTGGACAGCACGGACCTCGGGGTCATCGGTGCTGGCCAATCAAGTGCCGTGACCGTGTTTTCATGGGATGCAACGCTTGGCAACAACCAGATTCTCAAAGCACGCGTGGCCTCTGCTTCCGACATCAACACGAACAACAATGAAGACCAACTTATCGTTAATGTCAGCCGCTACCAAAACAGCAGTCTCTCAGCCCATGACATACCTACACCGTCCGGTGGGGGCAGCAGTGTCGTTTGGTCGCCAACGGTTCACGACTTCAACGTCGATGTCGTCAACACAGGTGTGAAGAACCAATCAGCCCGATTTTACCTCAATTTTACCGAGGTTAGCAATCCAAGCAACACGTTCTCCGCCCCGTCGTCAATTTTGGGGACCGTTCGACCTGGTTCCCTGCACGCTGGCGGTGCGCTCCCCGCAACAATCACTATGCAATTTGATGCCACCTCGCTCTCGGGGCAATACACCGTCATCGGCGAAATTTACACCGTTGGCCTTTCGTGGACGAAATCGATTGAATTCCTCAATCAAACGGTTGTCTTTTCCTCGTTTGATTTTGAACTGACTGCGGCACATGATCGCAGCGTTGAGCCCGGCCAAACATCTCAACTCACCTATTCGGTCAAAAATACCGGCGTGAGCGTTGACAGCTATACCATCGCAGTTTCCGATGTGCGTGGTTGGGTCAGTTCTTGGTCTCCTACGACATCAACACCGACCGCAATGCCGGGCGCTACTCGTTATGTCTCGGTATATGTTTCCGTTCCTGCAACGGCCCTGCTCACCGAGTCTGAAATCGTGACATTCACGCTCACATCCTCAAATGATAATCAAATCACGAGAACGGTCACCACAACGGTTGTCACCAGCGAATCGTACAATGTCAGTGTAGAAATGGACGCCGATACCAAGGACTTGACGCCCGGTCAACCCTTCCCACTTCAGGTGAACATCACCAACGAAGGCAACGCAGACACGGTCTTCTTGCTCTCGGGAGGCATTTCATCAAACCCGATTAACTGGGACCTCTCCTTTTCGAGCACCTACACAGGGACGCTTGCCCCAGGAGAATCCGTCAATGTGACGCTCACGGTAACGCCGCCTGTCATCAAAAATCCGCTGGTAGAGGCTGAATCCAATGGCCATGGCGATACAGTTTCTGTTTGGGCACAAGCCGTTTCGGTGGACGGTGGGATTCCAAAGGTGGATTCAACGCCTGTTCAAATCCTTCCTGTCATCGTGGTTGACCCCGGCTTACCGACAACCAACATCGACATGACGGTGGAACAGGTGCTGCTCGCCCAGCAAGGGCAGGGCTTGCTGGAAATTTTGGACTTGGATGTGGAGGTTCGCCACAACCTTGTCACCGAACTTACCGAAACGGTCGACACCACGTTGTCGCTTGGAACGCCCGTTTTCACATCCGACTCATCAGGTGGCTTCCTCGAAGCCTCGCGCTGGGCCATTGGGCTGACGCCAACCTCACTTCCGGGCATGGAATTGGGTGAGACCGCCCACGCTGTCATGACCGTTCAGGGCCCGGCTGACAATTACTCTGTTGCAGGTTCATTGAGCGTCCCCCTTACCGCCACACCGAGCCTCAGCGCCGCTCACAGCAGTTCAAACGTCATTCCAACCGCCATCACACAGACCTTGACCATCAACATCCCGCCCGTATTGGATGCGGTTGGCCACAACGGTACCATCTTGGATGCCATGGTGGGCGAGGAGACGTCCTTTGACATTGATTTGGCCAACACGGGCAACAACATGACCTCCTACCGACTCATCCTCGACGATGTTCCTGACGGATGGGACGTTTCCTTCTCCCCCTCCAGCATCATGCCGTCCACCACCGTCATCGACGTCCCCGCCGATGTGGCCAACTATCCTTCCAATGTATCCGACCACATCGTCACCTTCCCGCTGGTGGTCACCACCGAACCCGATGCGCCTGCCAACAGCATCGAAACAGTCACCATTGAAATCCAAGAAATGAGTACGGGCATCTCCATCACGACCTTTGATGTTCCAGTTCGTGTGGGCGAGAAGGTCAATGCTTCACTGTCTCCTTCCAGTCAAACGGTGAACATGTCCATCGGTGACACCATCACCACAAGCGTGGTCATCAGCAACGACGGCAACACTCCCGCCCAGTTTGCAGTCTACCTTGACACCTCCAACGCCGGAGAAATTGACTATGTTTTGGAAACACCCAGCGTCGTTCAGATCGGTGCCGGCTACGAATCCACGGTTCGCGTGCGACTCACGCCAACCACCGATGCGCTGGCGGCTGCCAATTACTACGCCACGGTCTGGGTTTCTAACGCCGACTCTGGCCTCAACCTCTCGGCCAACATCTTGGCGAACATCAGCGAACAACACGGCATTGTCTTGAGCACCCTCGATGAAATTGGTGTGGTCCCAGGAGAAACGCAAAGCGTTGATTATTCCATCATCAACAACGGCAACCTCGTTGAAAACATCATCATTGAGACGACCGTTTCCGATAATTGGAGCGTTACGCCGGCATCTGTTTCACTCACCCTCGATGTGGGCGAGTCGAGCACCGGTTCGTTTGAGGTCGAGATCCCAGCGCTCAGCGACGATGATAGCATGCTCAACGGTGTACTCCATCCGATCACGATGCGCGTACTCAACGCCTCCACTCTTGAGGAATTGGAAGTCCACCGATTCAACTTCATTGTCGCTCCGTTGTTTATTGTTGAAGTTGAAGATTGGCCGACCACCATGGACTACCACCGAGGCATCAGCCGCTCCTGGGATGTAACGGTGATCAACACCGGCAACAAGGATGTTGAGGTCAACATCACTTACGCCCTTTTCCAAGCTGGTCTAACCACGCCCAGTACGGATTGGGAGATTGACGCAGCCCCTTCCTCACTTCTGCTTCGCAGAGGCGTCCCTGAAGACCTCGTCTTTTCCGTCCGTAGCGTCTCCATGCAACCACCGCTGACGTTGGCAGCCAACCTCGTGGTCACCCTCGACCCCAAGGAAGACGCCGTTCAAGGAAGCGCCGAGTATTACACCGAACTGCGAATGAACCGTTTCTTTGAACAGGGCGATGTCGCAGTCGGCGATGGAAAAAATGGCGAACAGGTCTTCCCCATCACGTATTCTCACATCCCGACCGGGCCAGAGAGCGCTGTTGCTTATGAACTGGAACTCTGTCGTGCAGAACGCCTGTTTGACGTGGAAGAACAAACTGGCCAGAACGCTTCCTTTTACGACTGGTCATTTGCCGTTCGGGTTGGCGACACCGACTACCCACTGAACATGTCGGCCTATTGCGGTCCAACCTCGCTTGGCCCTGAGTCCAGAATCACTTTGCCAAGCCGGCAGCCTTGGGTTACGTCCGACCCTATACAGTTGGTCATCAACGCTCCATCAACGCCTTGGATTGCGCCCGGGGACGGCTGGGATTTGACCTTCCGGCTGTACCATCCTGACGAAAACAGCGGATATTCAGTGTTTGAAGAGGACACCTTCACGTACAATTTGGCCGTCTTTGCCAATCCAGAAATCATCGCTCAAGGCCCAGCTGACCCCGATGCCTTCCTTGAGGGTGTTGAGACGACATATTCCATCACTGTCCGCAACAGCGGGACCGCTCAGGTCTACGGCGTCTCGGCTTTGTTGGACTGCCACGGGGATGTTGACATTTTGAGCACACCCGACCCTCACCCCCTTCTCAACGCCACCCAGGAGCACACCTTCACATGGAACGTGATGCCGGTCACCATCGATTGGTGGGAAGTAGACAAGGACATCGTGTGCGATGCTTCGCTCTCTTACGCCTTTGTAGGGGCGGGCAATGACGAAAGTGATGACAGTTCTGTCGCTCTGCGAGAATCTGGTCAAGACTTTGGAAGAGAAACGGTTCAATCATGGTCGCCCGACCTCTCGGTGGCGTTCATCGCCTGTGTGGTCGCTGCCCTCCTTTCCTTCATCTTCACTCGACTTGCCAGCCAGTCAGAAAAATGGCAACTTGGTGGTGTGTACGCAGGCGTTCTCGCCTTCGGATTCGCCTTCCACCTCTTCACCGTCATGTATTGGGGTCCGGCCGTGTTGGCGCTCTGTGCCTTGTGGATTTGGCGCATGACATGGAAGAGCAGCGATGAATTCCGTTTGATTCATGAGGACTATCAGCGAGCTCGAAAAGGCGTCTCCACGGTTTATTCCGACCACTTTGAAGCGCTCAAAGACAGCCGCCGACAACTCACCATCATCCTCTCCATCCCGGTATTGGGTATGCTGGCCATCGTGCTTGGGTTGCCACCTCAACTGTCAGCCGATAGCGATAACCTCGTGGTTATGGCGTCGTATTTCCTCATCATCATGGTCGGCGTCTGGTACCTTCTGAAGCGCTCGGACAAGATGTACGGCAACCTGTACGGTCGCATGACGGACGCTGAGATCAAGTCGATTCGCATTGAGCGCGACCTCAGCGACCCAGCACGTCTCTTGAACGACCTTGCTGATGACGGCCTTGACTTCAGCGCCATCCTCGGCGAGGAGGCTCCTGAGGCCGAAGACGATTCGAGCAAGCAACCTGCTGCCGACCTTGATTTCTCAACAACTTCGGAGGTGGAAAGCGATGTCTGATGATGGAGCAAATGTCCCCGACGATGTGATGCGAGAAGAGCGAGCACTGCGCGAGCAGGGTATTCGCGAAGCCTCCCAAACTCTGGAACGCATCGCTAGGCAAGCAGCGAAGCGAGAGAATCCCTCCTTGGCCGAGACCGATATGGATTTGGGCGAGGTCAAGGTCCACTTGAGCCTGCATCAACTCGGGAAGGCGAAGAAGACGTTGAAGCGAGCCGAACGCACCCTTGAGGAGTTGGAAGAGGATGTCCTCCACCTTCGCCGAAGCATCGCCATGCTTCATCGCCTCTTGGTGCACAAGCACATTTCCCTTGAAGAAGCAGAGCGCATTCTCTACAAGTTGCGCGAAGCCACCGCCGCGGCCGAAATTGGCGACATTCGTGCCTCAACCGAAGAGGTCGAAGATTTGCTCGAAGACATGATTGGTGGCAACACATCAACGCTCAACCCGTTCTTGTTCCGTCACTTCTGGATGGGCGTGGACACGCGCTGGCCAGCCGGTGGTGAGACGGGGGTCTTGTTGGTTCGCATCATCAACGACGGCCCAATTCCTATGCCGATGTTGCGGCTCAAGCCACCTGTTCCCGAGGGTTGGACGGCGAACCCACCGAACGTGGATTTGCCCATCATCGCCCCGGGGGGCAACATCCCTCTTCGCTTTGACATTCAGCCGGATTACCGCCTCTCATCCGAGGACATACCGCTTACTCGAAAACTCTCGGTGGCCACTGCCTACGAGATGCGCTCGGGCGAAATCACGGTGACCATGCGTGTTCAAAATCGGGCTATGGAGCCGCTTTCCGAAGTGCTGCTCACGCCGTGGATTCCGTCAGGATTTTCCACGGATGAAGTTCCGTTCATCCGCAACCTCGCTCCCGACGAAGTGGCCGTCATTCGCATGCCACTTCGCATCAACCTCGGTCAAGGAGGTGCTCTTTGACCGCATCACGTTCCACCCGCAGAGGCGGGGGAAAAAACAAAAAAATGGTGAAAAACATGAAAAACGAAAGAAAGAACGAACAAAGCGATAACATCGCTGCGATCGGTATTGGTGCAATGATTGTCTTCATTGCCCTGATTCTGGTTGCTGCGGTGGCAGCTGCGGTCATCATCCAGACGGCCGAAAAGTTGCAGCAGAACGCACAGACGACCGGACAGGACACAACGGACTCCATGGCAGCCCGTTTGTTCGTGGTCAACGTCATCGTTGGTGGTACAAACCAACTTGACGTGACCTTCGAACTTGCCCCCGGTTCAGACGATGTGGTCACAGAAGACATTCAGTGGACCATCGTGTGTGCTGGTGGTGTGGACGAAGATGATTTGGCGGTCGCCCCTGCTGGTGCAACCCACGTCATCGGTAATACCGCTGCGTCTGCTACGACCATTGCAGCAGGAAGCACCTACGTCACCTCGTTGACGACGGTCAACTGCAACCCAACGGCCAACGCTGAGCACACCATCCTGTTCCAAGCAGGTGGAGGAGGTCAAACCTTCGAAGTTCTCAACTACGGCGGAGACGTTACTGCTGGGGCGGTGGTCATTTGAAGACCAACAACGAATCCCGAGACAACGTGGCTGCCATCGGTATTGGCGCCA
>MDTD01125295.1_pt1 | contig 14323 bp, 14 predicted proteins | sample 811221 | NCBI WGS metagenome assembly MDTD01 (sample SAMN05326646, study PRJNA326480) | marine metagenome | isolation source: seawater | place: Pacific Ocean: South West | collected 2011
AACCCAACCCTCTTTTAACTCTTTATTATAAAGTTGCATTTGAGCTAAATTGAATTTTGTTTCATGGTTAAAAGGATCAATCTCTAAGGATTTTTTTAAAAGTGAGATTCCTTTATTAACATCCCCTAGATGAGAATATATAATTCCTAATTCTAAGATCGCTTTAGAATTTTTACTATCAATGTCAATCACTCTATTTAAAAGATAAATGGATTCATTAAAATTATTTTCATTTTTGTATATAGAGGCTAAGACAATATATGCGTTAACATAATTTTTATCAATTTCTAAACATTTTTGTAATATTGTTTTTGCTTCATGAAGATCATTTTCTGTTTTTTTTAAAATTCCTTTAAAAAATAAAATTTTGATAAAATACTCATCTTTTTTTTCTTTTTCTATCTGAGATAATATTTTCTTTGCTTCAGTTATTTTTTCTAAATCTATTAATCTTTCCAAATATTCAAATTTATATTTAAAATTGTCAGGATTTGATATAACTGAAATTAATCTTTCAAATATTAAGAATGCTTTATTATAATTTTTTAAAATAAAAAGAATTCTAGCATAAGATATTAATGCAAACTCATTTTTTTCTTCTATTAATAAAGCATATTCTAAAAATAATTTACTTAATAAATACTTACCTAAAATTTTATAAGTACTTGCTAAATTAATATAAAAAATAATATCATAAGGATTTGAGAGAATAGCTTTTTCTTGGTAACTTTGTGATTTTAAAAAGTTTTTTTGTTTACCAAAAAACTCCCCTAAATATGAATTAATATATGCATTTGTCGGATCATTTTTTAGTAAAGCATCAACATGAAATTTAATATCATTTAGATTTTTTTTTTTATATAACTCTTGAATTTGATTTGAATTAATCTTCATTTTATTAATGTACTTCAATTTATTTTTATTAAAAAAAGTATCCAAGCTTTTATTTTTCGTATATTTAATTTTTAAATCTCTGATTAATTGGAAAGCAGATTGTATTTTTCTTTCTTTAAAATTTTTTTCTATATTATATAATGCTCTTTCAATTATCATTATCTTCTCCAAAAATCTCTGGGAAGAATAAAAGGTGAGAGTATTTATTCCCGGTAACTAAATTTTGTAATAATACAGATGTTTCATTATCAAATTCATCAATAATTACCCATTTTTTTAAATTCAATGGGTTTTTTGTGAAAATTAATTTAAATATTGAACTATTCAATTTTTGATTATTTGAAAATGTTAATGTCAATATTCCACTAATTTTTTCAAATTTTATATTAAATTCATCTTCATTAAAATTTAGTTTTTTGTTTAAAAAAAGATTTAGTGGAGTTTGATCTAGAGGAAAATTGTTAGTTTGTTTTAATTTCTTATCCTGTACACTTAACCAAAAACCATTAGAGGTTATTAAAAGATTATCAGGATTTTTATATGATATTCTAAGCTTACCAGGTATACTTAAATAAATTTTACCTTCTTTAATATTACCATCACTAGAAACTTGAAAAAAGTCAGCCTCTAAAGATTTTAAATTTTTTAAATATTCCTTTACCAAATCGTAATCTTTTCTATCCACATTATTTGCAAAAGAATTAAAGACGATAGAATGAGTGAAAATAAAAAAGATAAATGTTTTTAATAAAGTAAAACTTTTCATTGATTTCCAGATGTTATTTCTCTTTTGCCCGCTCTACCAGGTTTTGATATTATATTATTTTCTTCCATTTTTTCAATAATTGTTGCTGCTCTATTATATCCAATCCTTAAATGTCTTTGAATAAAAGAGGTACTAGCTTTTTGTTCTCTTATGACTAATTTCACTGCTTCTTCATAAAGTTCGTCTTTTGAATTATTAGGAAATAAATAATTTTCATTATTCACGTCATCACTATTTTGTTCTTCGATTACAGATTCATCATAGTCTGGAACAGATTGCTTAGTTAGAAAAGAGGTGACGTTTTCTACTTCTGTATCGTTTAAAAATGGACCATGAACTCTTGTGATCTTTCCCCCTCCAGCCATAAATAACATGTCCCCTTTACCCAAAAGTTGTTCAGCCCCTTGCTCTCCAAGAATTGTTCTACTATCTATTTTACTGGTTACTTGAAATGAAATTCTTGTTGGAAAGTTTGCTTTAATTGTTCCTGTTATAACATCAACAGAAGGTCTTTGAGTAGCCATTACTACATGTATTCCTGCAGCTCTTGCCATTTGAGCTAATCTTTGAACAGCAGCCTCAATTTCTTTACCAGCTACAAGCATTAAATCAGCTACTTCATCAATCAAAATCACAATAAATGGTAATGGTGTAAGATCAATCTCATCTTCTTCAAAGATTGGTTGACCACTTTCTGTATCAAATCCAACTTGAGTATTTTGAGTTAAAATTTCTCCTTTTTTTCTTGCTATTAACAACCTTTCATTAAAATTTTCTATATTTCTAACCCCTAATTTACTCATCAAAGAGTATCTTTTTTCCATTTCTCTAACTGCCCACTTAAGCGCTATTATTGCTTTTTTAGGGTCTGTAACAACAGGAGTTAATAAATGAGGAATACCGTCATAAACTGATAATTCCAACATTTTAGGATCAATCATAATAAACCTACAAGTCTCTGGGGTGTGTTTATATAACAATGATATTATCATTGAATTAACACCAACTGATTTGCCAGAACCCGTTGTGCCAGCAATTAACAGATGAGGCATTAAACTTAAATCAGCTATAATAGGATTTCCTGCGATATCTTTACCTAAACAAAGTGGTAACTTTTGTTCAGAATTCTGAAATTTTTCATCCTCTAAAATATGCCTTAATACGACAATCTCTCTTGTTTTATTTGGTAATTCAATACCTATTACATTTTTTCCAGAAACCATTGCAACTCTGACTGACTCTGCCAACATAGATCTTGCAATATCATCAGCTAAGGAAATTACTCTTTGACTTCTTAGTCCAGGTGCTGGTTTTAAATCGTATCTAGTTACAACAGGACCATATTGAACAGTTTCAATTAATCCATCAATTGAATAATCTTTCAATACACCTTCTAACAACCTTGCGTTAGAATTAAGAACATCATTATCAGGAGCTAAATTGGAAATTTTTTGGTCTATCAATAAATTAAGTGACGGCAAAATGAAACCATTTTGTGAAGTTAAAGGTAACGTTTGTTGTTTTTTGTCTTTATTCTGTGAAATATCATTTTTAAATTTGGAAGGAATAATTTTATCGACATTTATAGAAGATTTTGTGTCTATTTTCTTATTTTTTCGTATAATAGAATAAATAAAATTTTTTACATTAAAATATGAAAATTTACTTTTCTCTAGGAAATGATTTTCATTATTCGGATGAAAATATAATTTTTTCACAAGTAGATTATTTAATAATTGCATAGTCCAATAAAATGGCAAATAAATAGGCGCGATAATTTTTTTAAAGAAAATTAATTCTCTCATATTTGTTGAAGCAATATATATAAATAATGTAATGCTGGTCAAAATGATGAAAGTATTTATTAAATAAGATAAATAAAAGAATTCTGAATTTATAATACTATCTAATTTAACCGAAATAAAGTTATAAAGATTTGACGAAAAACCTTCATATTTTAGAATTTTATTTTCTTCAAAAAAATGGTTGCTTAATATTTTATGTAGCGGTTGTGAGAGTAAACCAAGAAACACAATCAAAATTAATATAAGGATGAACTTAAACCAAAATTTTGGAATAATTTGGTGTTTTAAATATTTAAAACCATACAAGATAAAAATCAAAAATAAGAAAAATGGGGTTAGGATACCAAATTCTTTAAAGAGAAAACCAGATATATATGATCCTAATATTCCAAAAAAATTTTTATTACTTGTGCTTGACAATACACGCCATCCAGTTTCATCAAAATCGAATGTCAAAGAAGATACAGCTATGAAAAAAGCTAATGTAAAGAAAAACAGACCTAAAAGGGTAAGAAATAATTTGTTTTTAAAAGTTAGTTCAAAAATATTATTTTTATCATACATTATTAAGTATTTTTTCTAAAATAATCAGAAATTCTTTCCATTGCTTCTTTTACAATTTCTTTTTTATGAACAAGAGCTATTCTTAAAAATCCCTTACATGGATTTTCTCCTGAAACCTCTTCAGCCATAAATGTTCCCGGCATAACTCTTACTGAATAATTTTTCCAAAGATCCATTGTTGTTTTTAAATCGTCTTCAACTGGAAGCCATAAATAAAAGCCTGCATCTGGTATTTTTAAATCAGGATGAGTTTCAATCAAAAACTCTTTGGCTATTTTAAAATTTTCATCATAATGTAAACATGTTTCGTAATTATGTTTTTCGTCTTTATATAAAGAAGCAGCAACATTTTGTATTGGAATTGGAACAGGTGATGCACCATTTGAGACTAGCAATTTATAAAGAGTTACTACTTTTTCGTCTCCAACTATAAAACCTGCTCTAAGCCCAGGCACATTACTTCTTTTAGATAATGAATTAAAAATCACAATGTTATCTAAGTTTGAGTTCATTTCAATTAGAGCATCCAAACCACCAATTGGTTTAGAATGCGTTACTCTATAAATATCTATGTAACATTCGTCAAGAGCTAGAATAAAATCATATTGTTTGGCTAACTTTGCAGCTTTAATTAAATAATTAATATTTGCTAGAGCACCATGGGGATTTGATGGGAAACATAAGTACATAATTGTTGTAGCTTTTAAAACTTTCTCAGACAAGCAGTCTAAATTAGGATTGTAATTATTATCTTTTTTTGCATTTAACCAAATGATTTTTGAACCACTTTCAATTGCACCTGCTTTCCAGGCGTGATAGAACGGATTAGTCAAAAGTGCTATAGATTTTGTTTTTTGATTATTTTTAGAGATTAGTCCAACAAGGTGTAAAGCTTCTCTAGTTCCTGGAACAGGAACTATATTTTTATTAAAATTAATTATTTTTTCTGACCCAGGAAACCTTTTACTTAAATAACTTCTTATCGCATCACTTAATATGGGGATAGGATCTGATGGTGGGTATTTACCCCAATAATCGAAAAAATCATCAAATTTATTTCTTATAAAATTAGGAGGTCCTAATTGTGGTTCACCAATAGACATTTTTAAAACATTTAAATTTGGATTAGGAGGTATATTTTCTAATAAAGTACCTAGACTTCCAAACATCCAATTTTTTAAAACATCGAAATCTTTATTTATCATAATAATTTACATAATATAAACCACACTATGTTTGAAAATTAAATAAAAATAATTTAATTTTTTAATATGCAGAAAAATAAAGATGAAAAACGATTTGATATTACTGTAGTAGGAGGTGGTCTTACAGGTAAATTAATGGTTTCAATCTTAATCAAAAGTGGAATTTTTAAAAAAAATAAATTATGTTGGATAAATAATGAAAAAAAATTTAGTAAAGATAAAAGAGTAAGCTTTTTAAACTATAAAAATTTTTTTAAACTCAAAAATTATTATGGAATTAATTTTTCTAATAGTGATTATCTGAAGATAAATAAAATTCAGATTCACAATATTGACGAGTTTAAGCCTCTAAGTTTAGAAGATAAAATTGGTCATGGCATAATAATTCGAAATGATATTTTTAAAAATAATCTTGTAATTTCTAATGATGATTTAACCATTTACAAATCAAAAGTTGTTTCAACAAATTGTAATGAATTTTGTAGATATTTAATTTTAGAGGATGGAAAAAAAATTAGCTCTTCATTAGTACTTTCAGCTGACGGAAATTCGTCTCTACTAAGAAAATTATCAGATATTAAATATGTTCACTATGATCTTGATCATACAATTATAAGTGGTTATTTGAATTCTAATAATTTTGATATCAGTACTGCAAAACAAATTTTCTTAAAAGATGGCTTTATTGGTTTGTTACCTTTTTCTAAAAATGTTATCAACTTCGTTTGGAGTTTAGATAACAAAATAATAAATAAAGAAATTAATTTTAAATATTATGATGAAATAATAAAAAGACTTAATGAATTTTTTATTAGATATAATGTTGATTTTGATCGACCTATATCTAAATATGAAAAATTGCAAAGATACCCTATAAATGTTAAATACGTAAAAAAACCTTTCAAAAAACGATTAGTACTAATTGGTGACTCAGCACATAGTATTCATCCTCTTGCTGGACAAGGCTTTAATTTATCTATTGAAGATTGTTTTGACATGATGAGTTGTTTGCGTAAGGCAAAAAATGTTGGAAAAGATGTTGGAGAAATTTCAATTTTGTCTGAATATAGTAACTTAAGAAAACCAAGAAAGGATTTTATTACTTTAGTAACTACAACATTATTTTACATTTTTAAGAAAAAAAACCATTTTGTAAATAAATTGATTAATATTAGTTTAAAAAATATAGAAAAAACATCTCTTAAACAAATATTTAAACTACTAGCCAGAGGGTACTAATTTTAATAAAAATATTTATCTCTCTAATTAATTTTTCTTGCTTCTCTCTCTAAAAGAATAGGAATATTATTTTTTATTGGGTAAGCTAAATTTGCTTTCAAACTAATTAATTCATTTTGTTCCTTATCATATATTAATTCCCCACCTGTTTTCGGACAGGCCAAAACTTCGAGTAACATATTAATATTATTTTCTAAATTAATGTTTGATTTGATTTTGTTCTTCATTTGGGTTTACTGTGTTTTGTAAGATCGAAACTAATAAAATGTATCTTTCATCAATTGAACTAGATTCGAGTAACATTTGCTTCTCGTGAGCTGAAAATGGACATATCATTGATAACTGATTAATTAAATTAACATTTGAACAAGAATTAATATAATTCCAGTTTGATTCTAATTTTTTAAACTTTAAATAACTTTTTAATGTCATTTTTAGCCGTTTATCATCAGCAAACTTGAAATTTTTATTGTTACTTATATGTTTTAAATCATCTTGAAAATTTTCTGTAGATATGTTTGAGTTTATATAACCTCTGTCAACCAAAATACTATTGATTATTTTAAATCTGGAAAGACCCTTAAGAGAAATTAAATAGGTATTTTGTTCTGTTTCCTCAAATTTAATAATTTTTCCAAAACAACCAACAATATTTTTAAAAGATGGTGCTTCATCTTGCTTTTTCATTATAGGTTGCACTATTCCAATTAATCTAGAGTCTGTTTTTAAGCTATCTTCAATCATATTGAGGTATCTTTTCTCAAAAACATTTAATGGTAGCAATGATCCTGGTAGAATTATTACCCCATCAAGAGGAAAAATTGGAATTTCAAATTTACTATTTTTCATGTTGTAATTTTAATTAAACAAAATTGATGATAATTGTCTTCTAGCCATTCTTGCTTCTTCAGAACTCAGATCATGGCTACTTATAAAAGATAATAATTTTTTTCTAGCCTCTTGGTTATTCCATTCTGGGTCAATTTTAATAGCCTTTATTAATGTAGAATAACAATCAGAAATTTTACCGATGCCGAAAAAAGCATTAGATAAATCTATGTGAGCCTGAATGTTATTAGGATTGTCTTCTAGGGATTTTTTTAAAACATCTAAATTTTTGCTCGCTTCAAATGATTTTTCTGTAATCTCCAATTTCTTAGAAAGCTCGTTTATCTTTTTTTCATTCAAAATTTCTTCTGGTAATATAGACATAAACTCTTTTGCATCATTAAATTGATTGAGACTAATCATAGAGATAATTTTAGAATGACATGCGTTTATATTGTTTGGCTCGACGTCTAAAATTAAATTTGATTGTTCTAATGCTTTATCCCAATTTGAATCTGAAATAAATTTATCTAACTTTTCTAAATTAGCTTTTATATCTGGACTAGGACCAGAAAGATCAGATATCTTCTTAACAAACTCGTTAACTTGACTTTCAGGAATATTTCCTTGAAACCCATCAACAACTTGTCCATTAAAAAAAGCATAGACCACTGGGATTGATTGGATTTGCATTTGAGCAGCAATTGATTGATTTTCGTCTATATTAACTTTAGCTAATATAACTTTATCTGAAAAGGCATTCACTGCATTTTCAATAATAGGTGTTAATTGTTTACAAGGTGAACACCATGGAGCCCAAAAATCTACAATAACGGGCAGTATCTCTGAGCCTTTAATAACTTTTTCAACGAAATTTTTACTATTTACTTCAATTATATGTTCTGTCATGTCGTGTTTACTTGTATGTTTATTATACTATCTAAATGATCATATGCTTAGTCAAAAAAATTTATCAAGAGTTAATATTCATTAATTGTTACAAAAGACTACTATTGACGCTCTTAAGCTATGAGGTGTATTTGTTTATTTATGTATAAATCTAAAGTGGGTTTGATTGGTTTAGGGCAATGGGGTAAAAATATTTACCGCAATTTAGAAACCTTCAATGTTATTGAAAAAGTCTATGATACTAAATTAGAAAACTTGTTACTTAATGTAACTGATAAGACTAAAATAGCTAAAAGTTATGATGAGCTGATTCTATCAAAAGAAATTGACAGTATTTTTATTGCATCACCTGCTTCAACACATAAAGATTATATCATACAATCACTTTTAAATAATAAAAATGTTTTTGTAGAAAAACCATTATGCCTTTCTTTAGAAGAAGCCTATGAAATAAAAAGGATTGCTAACCATGTAAATAAATTTGTTTTTGTTGGTCATCTCTTACAATATCATAATGCATTTAATGAATTAAAAAAAAATGTTCAATCAGGCAGAGTTGGGAAACTGCAAATAATAAAAGCTAATAGATTAAACTTTGGTGCAATTAGAGAAAAAGAAAACGTTTTATACGATCTAACTTCTCATGATATTTCTATGATTTTGTCTATTACAAATACATTACCAAAAAAAGTTGAGATTAACGCTATTTTTAAATTTTCAAAAGAAATAGCTGATTACATTAACGTCATTCTTTTTTTTGATAAAAATATAATAGCAATTATTAATTCAGATTGGATTAGCCCCTATAAAGAACATAGGTTTAGTGTATTTGGCACGGATGGAAGTCTGATTTTTGACGACATTAAGGATTGGCCAGAAAAATTAGTTTATAACCCAAGCTTGATTAATAATGATAAAAAAATTATTTACCAACCAGAAATTGCTATTCCAGTAAAAAAACATGAGCCGCTTAAACAAGAGATTGAAGCTTTTTTAAAGTATGCCGCAAATAAAGAAATTCCTATAACGAATATTGAGGAGGCTTTAAATGTTCAAATTGTTTTAAATATGATAGAAAAAAAATTAAAAGAGAAGTATTTCACATGATGAATTTTATTGACTTAAAAGAACAACAAAAATTAATTAGAAAAAATATTGATAAAAGAATTGCTAAGGTGCTTGATCACGGACAATACATTCAGGGTCCTGAGATTAATGAGCTTGAAAAAGAATTATCTTTTTTTTCCAAATCTAAATTTGTTTTGTGTTGTTCTAGTGGTACAGATGCTCTAGTGTTAGGATTAATTGCACTTGGTTTGAAACCAAATGAAGGGGTTATAGTTCCATCTTTCACATTTGCTTCTACAGCTGAAGCGGTTTGCATGCTTGGAGGAATTCCTTTTTTTTCAGATGTAAAATTAAACACTTATAATATATGTGAAGAAAGTATTATTAAATCTATAAATAAAGCAAAAAACATAGGTATTGATTTAAAGGGTATTATTACAGTTGGCTTATTTGGTCAACCTAGTGATATGGACAAAATAAAAGAAATAGCAAAACTTAATAATTTGTGGGTTTTTGACGATGCAGCTCAATCATTTGGAGCAAAATATAAAGAGAAAATATCAGGAAACTTATGTGAAATTTCTGCAACTTCTTTTTTCCCGGCAAAACCCTTGGGATGTTATGGAGATGGTGGAGCATTGTTTACTAGTGAAGAAAATTTTTACAAAATTGCGTATTCTTGTCATTTGCATGGAATGGGAGATAATAAATATGAATATGAAAGAATTGGAATGAATGGAAGAATGGATACAATTCAAGCTGCAGTTCTCCTCGAAAAGTTAGCAGTTTTTAAACATGAACTTCTTAAAAGAAATGACGTGGCAAAAAAATACATAGAAAGATTTTTAGAATTAAATACTGATATAAATTTACCTAAACTCTTAAAAAACACTACTAGTAGTTGGGCTCAATTCTCAATACAACTTCCATTAAATTGCAATAGGGAAAAATTTCAAAGTTTAATGAAAGAGAAAAACATACCAACTGCAATCTATTATCCGATACCAATACATTTTCAAAAACCATATAAGGATTTCCCTATTTCTCCTGATAATTTAAAAAACACAATACATTTGTCAAAATGCGTTATTTCCTTGCCTATGCATCCGTATTTATCTTCTGAAGATATTGATTACATAGCCATTACAGTTGACGGAATTGTTAAAAACTTAATTTGAATAATTCCTTGCTTAGTTTTATTTTAATAATTATAACAATAATTAAGCGGGCATAGCTCAGGGGTAGAGCACAACCTTGCCAAGGTTGGGGTCGAGGGTTCAAATCCCTTTGCCCGCTCCAATTCCATCAAATCACATGGTTTAACACATTGATGTTCTAGCATATTTTATTGAGCAGGACGTGTAAGTAGATAATAGGGTATTGAATTATGCACAATAAGCATTAGATCAACTTCATATAAATATTATATAAGATTTGTTTATCTAACATTCTGTCAGATTTACATCGATCAATCTTATTTATTAAATACTAGGAGTTAGAAATGTTGGGATTAGGAATAATTAAAGGAACCATCATTGGAGTAGGTATAAGTGTAATAGCTGGACTAACCTTAAAAAAATTGTGCAAAAAAAAGAAAATTATTAGTTCTGATAACGTTGAAACAAATAATGGAAAAAATAATACATGATAAGTACTTTATTTACATCTGTATTAGCAATATGGTTATTGATATTATCAGCGAGGGTAATTGCACTAAGAGGTTCTCCTTTATTAAAATTTTTTGCATTTAACAACTTTGGTGAAAAAGCTCTGAACAGATCCATAAGAGCTCAAGGTAACTTTATTGAATATACTCCATTTTTTTTAATACTGCTTTTTATTGCAGAATTTAATGGCTCACATCCTCACTTTTTGTACCTAGTTTCATTTTTATTTTTAATATCAAGGTTAATGCATGGTATAGGGTTTGGATTTATGAAGCAAAGTTCTATTTTAAGGGTTGGAGGAACTATTCTAACTTTCGTTAGTATATTACTGATTGCTTTATTTAATATTTATGAGGTAATTGAGTCTGTTTAGATTATGGATTTAACAAAATATAAATGGAAATGTAGAATACTTTTACTAAATACTACTTGTTATAGAGATAGCAATTACAAAAAAAGCAAAGAACTTTACCAAAAGTATATTAAAGACTTCCATAAAAGACATATCAAACTTATGTCAAATAGAAAAAAGGGCCTTAAATTTTCTATAAAACTTATTGGTTACGATGGCACCTTAAAAAAGGAATTTGATACCTTAGTACCGCAAGATATTTTTTATCTAATTGATTCAATGCCGATGAGTAAAGAGTTTAAATTAGGCAAAATACAACCTTTAAATTTATCGTTATATTCAGATTACAAGCCTGAAACAACCCTAAAAGGTCTTGGTTTTAAGAATAAAGAAAAGGCAATCTATACCCTTGAAGCCATTCGAGGAAGAGACACTAAGTATCAGGTAAATGTAGTATCAACAATGTTGGGCAGAGCAAAAAAACACCCTAGTAAAACAACAGATATGGAAGATGCAATAATAGTTTTTGAAAATTGGTTGATGGATTATAAAAAATCTAAAAATATCGATAAATTATAGATGAGTATTGTTAGATTAATAAATATAATTATTTAAATATTTTCATATTTTTCATAGCATCAATGAACTTGTTAATTGTTTCATCTGAAACATCATTAAACTCAGATTTAATAGACTTATAACTAACTATTTTATTATCAAAAACAAATTTAGTTATGTCAACAAACTCTTCAGGGACTGGAACTTTATTCTTTTCATTAACCAAAAAAAGGTGTTTTTCCTCCTCTAAAATAGAAATGTTATTAGTGATTTCATATTGAACCCCATCATTTATTATTTTCTCTATATCATAGCCTATGAGTTTATATGGCCATTGTTTGAAATAATTTAGTGAATGTTCATACAATTTGTCATTATTTAAAATTTTATCTAACTGAAACGCGATTTTATTATGAATTTCCTTTATGTCATCAGTTGAATTAATTTCTCTGATGTCAGATCTAAAATAATCATTTACAATATATTGTTCCCAATAGTATTGAAATACATCTAATGGTTTTAAATAAGTGATTCCAAAAGCGATATGTATTGCGCCATTTTTTGATGCTAAAGCATCATGAAATTGACCTCTTGGTAAATATAACAAATCTCCTGGTTTCAAAAGAACCTGATCAATTATTTTTCCTGGCTTTTCTGTTTTATCATTCAACTCTTGTTTATATATGGGATGATTTATTGGATCTGTTTCAAAATTTTCGTAAATATTCCAAAGCTTTTCCCCTTCACAATGTAAAGCAAAAACATCGTGAGTATCAAAGTGAGGTGCAAAAGCCTGATGACTTTGCATTGAAAAATATAAATTAGCTTGACATCTTCCATTTGTAATAACTTGTAAATCACTAGCTAATTTTTCAATTTCTTTTGAGTAATAAATTAAGTCATTTAAAACAAGAGAAGCACCTTTTCTTATATAATTCTCAACCTTAATCGGATCAGGAGCTGTTTTAGCAAAACCTAGGGTATCACCAGCTGTTAAAAATGCTGAGAAAGGAATCATGTTTTTATTTAAAACTAAAGAAAAATTTTTTTGATCCCAACAATTGTGCATAGAAATAAGTTTATTTAAGTTATTTATATTCATAACTTCTTTTAAATTTATATTCTCATTCTTTAGGTGAATATATTTTTTTTCACTTTTAGCCTTAGCCAAAAGATCAATTTGACTTTTAGAGAAATAATTTGACATTTAATCCTACCTTGAATTAGATAAATTTATATATGTTATCTGTATATGTATAAATTTATTATAGCATGAGAACATCGTTTTTTATAGTATTAAACAAAAGAACCATCTTGAAAAACTAATTAAAATTAACCAAAATTAAGAAAATTTAAATTTTTTTAAGAAGTCAATAGATTTGTAATTTAAAACGTTAATTAAAAATAAATAAACTAAAAAAGTATTTATTTTTTAAAAATTCATCCAAAAAATACTTTATAATCTCTTTTGTTCTATAATTAAGAGCTGAAATATAATATTAAAATAATTTATGTAGTTAGATTAAAAGAAACGTAGAAAAATGAATATAGAAATGATAAAATAATATATAAATATGCAAGTCGTAAATTTTGAAAATGCAAGACAATTAAGTTCGAAAGCTATAAGAGAAAAAATTAGATTAGAACTTTATAATAACCATACATCTGGTTTGGCAGCTAACAAACTTCAAGCTAATATAGTGATTTTACCTGATGAGTATGTAAACGATTTTTATAATTTTTGTAAACTTAATTCAAAAGCTTGTCCTTTAGTTGGTCAAACAAAATTGAACCATCCATTCTTTGAAACTTTAGGGGATGATATCGATATTAGGTTTGATCTACCATTATACAATATATATGAAAATGGAGATTTAATTTCTACCGTTAGAAATATTAAGGAGTACTGGAATGATAATTTTATAGCTTTTGCCATTGGTTGCTCTTTCTCATTCGAAAATGCACTAATAAATGCTGGTCTTGAAATTGACCATATCAAAAATAATAAAGTTGTCCCAATGTATAAAACAAATATCAAAAATATAGAAAGCGGACCTTTCAAAAGCACAATGGTTGTATCTATGAGAATTTTTAACAAGAAAGATATAGAAAAAGTTAATGAAGTTTCAGGAAACTTCTCTTTTGCTCACGGAAAACCAATTCACATAGGTGATCCAATTAAAATTGGCATTAATAATATTCAAAATCCTGATTGGGGCGATAGTCCAAGAAAAAAAAATGTTGAAGAAGAATATGTCTTTTGGGCCTGTGGAGTAACCCCTCAAAATTCGATTATAGAGGCTAAGATACCATTTTGCATTACTCACACTCCAGGACACATGTTAATTACAGACATTTCCGAAAAAAGCTTGCATATTTAACTAATTTACGTATTTATAACATTAATTTTCGACAAGGCTTCTCTAGCTTTTTTTAGATTACTTGCCAAAATCACACCCATTCTTCTA
>MDTD01024344.1_pt1 | contig 14322 bp, 10 predicted proteins | sample 811221 | NCBI WGS metagenome assembly MDTD01 (sample SAMN05326646, study PRJNA326480) | marine metagenome | isolation source: seawater | place: Pacific Ocean: South West | collected 2011
CGTCCTGATTTCATTGATTTCTTGACTGACTGACGTACGATTTAATTTTATTTTATCGAATGATTGACCGGCCCCGGTACTGATACCGGGGCTTTTTTTTATTTCCAAATATTGCAGCTTATTGTTGAGTATTTCAGTAGGTGCTATCTTGTTTGATTATGAGTAACGATAAAATTCGAGTATTGTTCATGGACGATGAAGAGTATATCCGTGATGTTGCGGAACAAATACTTATGTTTTTTGGATATGAAGTAACTTTAGCTAGCGATGGTGAGCAAGCTTTTGAAAAATATAGTCAAGCATTTGAAAACAATTGTGCTCATGATGTAATTATAATGGACGTTGGGGTACCTAAAGGGTGGGGTGCTAAAAAAGCAATGCAGAAAATTATAGAGCTCGATGAAAAAGCATGCGGGCTTGTTTCTTCAGGTTATATGGATGATCCCGTAGTAGTAGATTTTAATCGTTATCATTTTAAGGGTATTTTGCCAAAACCTTATGAGATGGATGAAGTTAACACGGCCATAATAAGTATCATTGAATTGGTAGGATTGCGTAAGGACCGATGAAAGAAGCAGTTAGATACATAGAACGAGAGTCCGGGGAATTGTTGGATGAAAAAATCGCTGGAGAGAATGCACTTAGATTTTGTTATGAAAATGTAATTGGAAAAATTCTACTGGAGTTAATTATAAAATGGCCTTGGTTGTCAATCCTTTATGGGATGTATCAAGATAGCGAAGCTTCCAAGAGCAAAATAAGACAATTTATCAAAGACTTATCGATCGACGAATATGAAGCTGAGAAACCAATTAATCAGTATGCTAATTTCAATGAATTTTTTGCCCGCAAATTAAAGCCGGCAGCGAGGCCCATATGTCCGGATGAAAACAGATTTATCATGCCAGGGGATGGTCGAGTAAGCGTGATTCCGCAAATACAGAATGATCGTGTTTTTCATATTAAAGGCGTAAATTTTTATTTAAGTGATTTCCTCTCCGATAAGGAGCTTGCACAAAAGTATGAAGGTGGAAGTTTGGTAGTTGTACGTTTATGTCCTGCAGACTATCATCGATTTCATTTTCCATGCGACGGTACGCCAGGTGAGGCGCAAAGATTAGCCGGGGTACTTTACTCAGTTAATCCCATTGCATTGTGGCAACAACCTTCCTTATTTTGCGAAAACGAAAGAGTTTTGATTCCCTTTCGTTTGCCGAATGATCAAGAGATATTACTCGTAGATGTTGGAGCCACAATGGTCGGCAAAATTCATCAGACATACGTACCAGGGAATATGGTTAGAAAAGCTGAGGAGCGCGGTTATTTTACTTTTGGGGCATCTACAACGGTTATAGTTTTCCCACCTAACTGTATTGAGTTTGATCAGGACTTGATAGCTAACTCAGCTAAAGGTTTAGAAACTCTTTGCAAAATGGGCTCCTCTCTCGGTAGCTGTTTTGATGATTCAAAAAAAAATGAATCTGCTAGCAGTGGTTCCAAGGACTTATGATCCCATGGATTTCAATATGGTTATTTGTACTCGTAGGGTCTTGCTACGCGGAGTCTTCGAGGAATCTTTCCAATGTTCGGTCCAGTTCAGTTGCTACTGAAAATGATTTAATTGGCGCCAAAAATCATTACCAGAAGATTCATGCTTTAATTGAAAAAAAACCAGGTTTTAAGAATGTTGAACTATTACTGAACGAATTAAGAACTCTGCGTTCGGACTGTTTGGCAGGTCATAAAATTTCTGTAAAAAAACTCTCAGAATTTACTCAACGTCTGGGAAGCTTTTATGACCCTTTACAAATAAAATTATTTGATGATTTATACAATCTATGTTTTGAATTACATCTCAAAAAGCAATATAAGCCTTGCTGGTGGCTACTTCAGAGAGTGCAAAAAATTTATTTAAACAAGCACAATACTGAACAGTTGAAGGCATTAGATTTTTTGCGTATAGGCTTACAAGACCTCGCTATGCTAGCAGTAAAGATGTTGGAATCTTCTATTTGGAATCAATTTATCAGTGACGCCAAAAGAAGAAGTCGACTGATAGAAGAGAAAATATCGGATGCCTTGAGTTTAGGCTGTGGTATTGCAAGTTTACGATTGGCTAGAAAATCCTTCAAAGGTAATAATTTTGAATTTATGGCAAAGTATGTCCATGAGGCATTAGTAAGACTTAAAGGAGATGCGGATTATTTACTTAGATATATAGAGTCGAATCAAGATAGGCTGAACACATCTCATAATATTTTTGTTTATTTGCGAAGCCTGATTCATGGGATTCAAGAGGTTCGAGATCTTATTGAATTGTTAGATAAAGCTATTTTTAGTAAATATTTTTCAGAGTATTCAAGTGCAACTGCTAAGCAATATTCAGTTCATATAGATGTTCAGGCTAAACAACGTCTTAAACTTCTACAGAACTTTGTATCAGATGACTTTGTACAGGCTTATCAAACTCCTATTAATGAAGTGGCTCAATTATGTATTCAATCTATGCAAAATATTTTAAGAGGCTTACAATTACACAATATTGATAGCGGCATTTGGCTAGAGTTAGATGCTGTGGAAGATTTTGAAAAAACTTATAATGAATTAAAATTCTTAGCTAGAAAGCAGTACATTGAGAGCATTTCTAGAAAAAGTATGCGGAACTGTTTTTTTAAGTTGGAATTTAAACATCCAACCCTACGCACTGATTATGAAAGTTTGAGCATAAATTAGTAGTTTATATAAATTCTCATAAGCTGGTAAAAGATTAAGTTTTCATAGCTTATGACAAAGCCCTAAATCGTTCAGCCTAACCTATTAAAAACCGATACAAAAAGTATGGTTTTGCGGAGGTTTTTGTATGGTTGAACAACACTTGGACAGTTTCATGGAGTATGTCCGAGTGGAGAAAGGACTCTCGGCCAATACCCAAGAAGCGTATAGTCACGATTTAATACAGTGGTTTGATTATTTGAATAACTCAAAAGAATCGTTAGAAAACTCTGTACTCTACTATGTAGGATTTATGCACGATAGTGGTCTTTCGCCAATATCGGTGTCTCGCAAGCTAACGAGTCTACGTATGTTTTACAAATACCTTGTGAGCGAAAGTATTATCGAATCAAGTCCGGTGGATTTAGTAGAAATGCCGAGACTCCCCAAAAGCTTACCCAAAGTTCTTAGTGTCGATGAAATTAAAACAATGATTGATTCCACGGCAGAGAGTCGTTCGAATCAGCGAGATCGAGCAATGCTGGAGGTTCTTTATGGTTGTGGTTTACGAGTATCAGAACTCATTGGCTTGAATCTTGGAGATTTCGAATTTAGTGAGGGCTTTGTTAGGGTATTAGGAAAAGGTAGTAAGGAGCGTTGGGTTCCACTAGGGCAATATGCCAGAAAATCCCTTATAGAATATATCCAGGGCGAAAGAAGTCAGCTTGTTAATAATAAGTCCATGAAGGCAGTATTCTGTAATATAAGGGGTAAACGTATTAGTAGAGTTGCGGTTTGGAAGATTATTCAAAAATATAAACTCCAGGCTGGTATTCAACGTGAAATATCTCCTCATACATTTCGACATTCTTTTGCTACTCATCTTCTTGATAATGGAGCAGACCTAAGGGTTGTACAAGAACTATTGGGGCACGCTAATTTAACTACAACTCAGATTTATACGCATTTGTCTCGAGAACAATTATATAGGGTATTTCAGAATCATCATCCAAGAAATAGGGAGGCCCAAAGGGTTAGTTGATGAAGTCTGATTGTCTACATATTCCAGCTGATTTTTTTTCAACCAGGAAGTTTCTCAGCTTTCTGGTCTTTGGCTTTTTATGGACATTTTCACTTCAAGCAAATGGTTTCATGTCACTAGATGATGAATTAGAGATCTACGGTTCTAAAGAAATCCAAATTAATAACTACAGTTACCAAGGTGATTTCAATCAATTTGTTCAACGAAATCCTCAAGTTCTTAGTGATCGTAAATTTGATCAGCATACCCGTTTTCAGGTGCGTGGGCGATTAGGTGAATCTACAGAAGTGAATGCAATTTTTGATGATTCCAATGAGCGTGAAGAAGATGAAAAAATATTACTTAACTTGAGGGGTAGTCAATATGAGGCTGCTCTAGGAAGAATAGATTTGAATCTTGAAGGAACTAGATTTTTGATAAATAACAAGAAGGCTCTGGGAGCATTCTTTCAAAGAAACTGGAATCACTGGAAAGCAGCTTTTCTGATTTCAAGAAGTGAAGGTATCGAAGAACGCGAGCAGTTTTTTGGAAGGGGCTTGCAGCGTGAGTATATTTTGAAGAAAAGTCCGGTGGTTGCTGGGAGTGAATCAATTACTCTGGATGGTGAAAAATTAAATCGTGGAGTCGATTATAGAATCGATTATGAAGGTGGTTCAGTTCAACTTGAACATAAACTTTTACCCGTAGAGTCTACTTCTAATTTAATCGTAGAATACGAATCTTCAAGGGATGGCTCTTCTTACAAAAATCGAGTTTTCGGTAGTCGTCTTAGCTATGACTTTAATAAAAACCGAAAGGTGGGCTTAAGCCTTTTAATGGAAAAAGATCAGATTGATGAAGCTATGATGCGTACTGTGGATGCTAAGCCTCATCAATTAAATTTATATGGATTAGATCTAAAATGGTCGGATATTTATGGGCTGGACCTTGATATGGAATTTGTATATTCCAGAGATAAGCAAGATATTGCTTCGCATACCTTACCAATATTATCTGGTACCGCTTTAGATATTGCAGCGAAGTATAAGAAGCTGGCACATAAACTGGTTTTTCAAAAAGAGCGCATCGACCCTCGTTTCAGATCTATCGGAAAAAATAAATTCATTGCTCTGGGAGAGGATGCTAACTTAGTGGGTGATGTTGACCAATCCTCCTTGAGATATCAATACACCACTGGAGCTTGGAGTTATTCGCAAGAATATCGTGATTCAGAAACTAACCTTAAAGATGACCCGGGAAAAGATTCTGTCAATTTCATGATGGTCGGGGGCTCACTATCTTATGAATTTGATAATGGTTTACGACTTCGAACACAATATAAAAATGAAAATAAACCCAGTCTTCGAAATGGGATTTTAAGAACAGAAAATATACTTCGCAAAAAAAGTTGGCAACTAAATATGCCAGTGAAGTCATGGTTTGATTTAGATCTACAGCGCTTGAATGAGAAGAAAACTATAAATAACTTTAGCTCAGGTGGCGGAAATCAAAACCTTTTTTATCAGACCAATCAATTCAGTTTGAGTTCAAAAACATTGAAGAACTTTAATGTGAATTATAATTATCGTTTGCGCAACTCTGATAATCTCTTGTTAGGAGTTAATAGCGAAGAGAACACAAATCATTCCTTAAAATTTAATGTACGTAAGGGTCGTGAACTTCAATCTCAATTAGAGTTTGCCTGGCGTAAAGATGAAAATAATATCAAGTCTGAAGTAAATAAAGCACTCTCTAGTGGTATGGATTTTAGCTATCGTAAAAGTCGAGATTTAAATTATAGAATGAAATTAAAACACGAGCTTAAAACTCGAATAGTCCAAGAGTTACCTAATCTGGATTTATCGCAGGTTCGCGATAGAGATCAAAAAACTTATATTACGCCAACTTATCCCGTACAAACTTTTCAGAATTCTCAGCAGTTAAGGTTTAGGCATAATGAACATTTTTATCATAGACTAAGCTATAGATTCCGTAGTGAAGAAGAAGATAATATTAATCGATTACTCAGTAAGAATGAAAATATGTCTTGGGATTTTAAATGGAATCTCCCAAAAGATTATCGTTTGAGATACAAGTGGAGTAAGCGAGACCGATACAATCTTAATAGTAATATAGATCGTAATATATTAGGTTTTGATACCGAATTGACCCGGGCCTTGGGCTCGCAAATGACCTTAACTTCGCGACATTATCAGGAAGTGGAAAACGATTATATTAAAGGCAATTACCAAGAACTATTTGATAGAAGTATTAGATTTGACAGGAGTTTATCTCGTTTATGGCAATTTCAAAGTAATCTTTTGTGGAGAGATCGCCGTGGAATAGAGGAACGAGAAGAGTGGTCTTTTGGCGGTGGTGCTGTATATACGCCAAATAATTCTAGTATGCGTATCGGCTTAGATATGTCGCGGGGTCGGAGTAAAGATAGGCGCACTCATAAGACGGGTGATTTGATGAGCTTGAAACTAAATATTAACCAAAGGCTTTTTACTGATACCCATTTAGAAGGGAACTATAAGTTTGAAAAAGATGGTCCATCAAGTGAAGGTAGTGGTTACTCAGCTAATATGATTAACTTGAGGGTATCAGTTGACTTCTAATAACCCACCAAAAAAGGCTTTAATTGATTAGTAAAAAATCTCCATTTGTCTTGATCAAGTGAACTAAACTTACTGCTAATTCTAAGCCGCATACCATCACTTGAAGGCATGTTTAATGATTGAATTTTTTTAAGCCAATTCTTATTGCCAACACATGGGTACTTAGTGCATTTAAGTATTTTGATGACAGTGTTCTGACGGTTATTAATGGTGAGTGCGAGAGCTTGAAATAGCTCTTTATCAGAATTTACAGCGTATACGATTTCTTGGTCCAGACTAAGTCCAATTGAAAGCTTTTCTTGTAGCCATTTTAATGCTTCTTTAACAGTCCCTTGAAAGATAATCTCCGCAGTATGAGGCCAAGGATATTTAACAAGTATATCTAAGCGGGTCTGTTGAACATTCATTAGTCCTTGACTCTTAAGTTTGAAATATTCCTTTTGAAAGAATTTCTCTTCCGGAGAAATTATGTAATAGCCAGGTTCCAGTACAATTTCATGATATAAATTTCCAAGTTTATTAGGCTGATGGTGCATAAGGCGAAGTATTGATTTAAGTCTGTGGATTAACTGAGCAGAGGTAGAGATATTGATTTTACTCTTTGATTCAGTGCTAGTGATTAAGATACTGATTAAAATAGGGAGCACTATAAATCTCATATCAGGGGTGTCGACAACGGCATAATTCCAATTGAGAGATATTATATGTAGGCAATACAAAGCTACAGTTCAGGTATAGACTTGTGTGCGGTTTACGAGAATCTTTTGGAATTCTATTGTAGAATGCAGCCTAGTTATGAGTGATCACGATATTGATATACTGCTAGTTCAATTACAGGATGGTCGCGAACAAGTTCGCATAGAAGCTATCAAAAAATTCCTTCACCAACCGAATAAATTGGCAAAGAAGCAACTTGTTCAGCGTCTCAAAGATCAGAGTCCAGACGTGCGTTACTGGGCAGTTTGCGCTTTGGAGGCTTTGGGTGATCCGGGCACTTTAAAGGATGTCAAAGATTTATTGCATGATTCGTCTAGGCTTGTCCGAATGGCGGTTGTACGGTTTGTAGGTAAGAAGCCTTCTAAAACAGAATTTGCACCGTTATTGGATATGCTTGGCGATCCAGATGACGATGTTCGCAGTCTTGCATCAAATTGTTTGGCTCGCTATCCCGAAAAGATGGTGCCGCATATTCTAGATGAATTGAGTAGCAGTCAATGGTTGCGTAGAAATCATGTTTTCCAAACCATATTGCACATGGGCTCCAAAGCCCATGATTCCATTTCAAAAGCTTTAGAAAAGGATAAGATACCTAAAGAAAAACTATACTGGTTAGTGCAGCTCGTTGGTGAATTTAGACTTAGAAAGCATTTTGGTCGTTTAAGACAAATTATTGAAGAAAATAGTGATGAGGAAATAATTCTGGGAGTAGTCAATACCTTTGCTAAGTTGGGCGTATCAGAAAGTATTCCCTTGCTAGCAAATTATTTAGATCATCCATCGGAAAAAATTCGTGAAGCTTGTATTGAGGCTCTAAGTGCTCAAGGAGAGTATGCTGTTAGCTTTCTTCTTGAAAGGTTAGATGATGATTCACGAATTATTAGAGTCTCTAGCATAGAGAGTCTTGCTAAAATAGGAGATGTTTCAATTGCTCCCCTGCTTGAAAATTTTTATCAAAAAGATAAAGAGGGGCGCTTTTGGATTTTGAATGCTTTACGTAGATTGAATGCAAGTGTAGCAAGATCAATTTTCCTAAGTTTATGTCAGGATGAAGACGCTGATATACAGGTGTTGAGCATATCGGCTTTGAGTGAATTTGAGAGCAGTGAAGATTCCTTAGAAGTACTGCTTGAATTGTTGGATCATAAGCTTTGGCGAATTCGAAATGAGGCTGCTAGAAGCTTATCTCGCTTAAAAGATGTACCTACGGAATTTCTCATAAAGCAATTAGATGAGGGTCTTGAAAACCGTAAATATTGGATGATCAAGGTTATGGAACAAAGATCGGAATCTGTATTTATAGAGCCTTTGTTAAATATATTTAAAGGTGATGATTGGGTCTTAAAGACTGCTGCTGCTGATGCACTTCAGCAAATCCCTTATAAAGATTCTGAGAACTTTATAGATATTTTGGATGGTAATAGCGAAGGCTTGATTTACTGGACTACAAGATCTTTAATTGGTGATCAAAATCGAGATTACATCGGTCCAATGATCAGTTGTTTAGATTCTAAGTCAGCTGGAACTAGAGAGAATGCTATTCAATTTTTTTTAAGAATGGGTAAAAAGTCTCACGCTAACTTGCGAGAGGTTTTTGGAGAAAAGCACTCTCGTCAAACTTATTTGTCTGTTGTAACTATTCTTTCGCATGATAGAGACTCTGCGCAATCGATTTTTCTTGATTTATTGCGTAGTACTAATCGAGAAGAAATCTATTGGGGTAGTGTTCTAGCGGGGTCTATTGGTGAAACTGCATTACCAGAAATTCATCGTTTGCTAGATAGCAACGATTGGAAAGTTCGTTGCAACGGACTTGTGGCAATTGAACGTATTCGATCAGAACTTTCATTGCCATTCCTTCTGGAGCTTCTGGAAGATGAGTACATGACGATTCGAAAACTTGCAGTGAAATGTTTAGGCAAAATTGCCATACCTAAAGCTAAAGATTATTTACTGAAACTAATTGATAGTGATGATACCGAGATGCGCCTAGCGGTACTAGAAGCTCTTGCCTGTGTTGGAGGTGAAGGCTTAATCGAAGTATTTGTAGAGGCTTTGAATGATGAAAATTGGCTAGTACAAAGACAAGCATTGAAGGGTATAGGAAGGTTACGAGACCCAGAATTTAGAGAAGTATTACTGAATTTCATACCTGGAACTGAATTGGAAGAGGATTACATAAAATGTGTTGCTGTTTATCGAGATCCGAGTTTTGTCAAAGGATTAATGAAGCGCATGCAGGGAGAGGTCACAGTTCCACGCTTACAAAGTCTAATTTATGCCATCGGTGAAGTGGAAGGCTTTGAAGAATCTAGTTGTCTTCTTCCATTTTTGGAGCATCCTAATTGGCAATTACAAAAAGAAGCTGTGGATGCTCTTGGTAAATTAAAATCTAAAGATGCAATTAATGCATTAAAAGAGAAATTAAATTCGTCAGACCCGGTTCTGAAAGTACATATCAAGGAAGCATTACGAATTATATTAGGTGAGGATGTGTGGCAGAAAATGCTGGATGAATACCTTACCAACTCGAAGCGTGAGCAAGCGGATAAATTCTTTCAAGAAGCACGAGATAAGGCTCGCAATAAGGCTTGGAAAGAGACGGTTAATTTGCTTAAAAAATCTAATGCTTTGCATCAAACATTGCGTAATTTTAATTTATTGGCACGGGCGCATGCTGAATTACGACAATTTGATAAGGCTGAAAAGTGTTTCATGCAAATTTTAAGATCTAGACCGGATAATCCGAAAATTCTGTGTAACTTAGCGATGCTATATTTTGTACAAGGTAACTTTGATTCTGTGGAAAACATTTTTGTTCGTATTGAGCAGCAGCCGCAAGTTCCTTCAGATATTTTGAGCCAGATAGAAAAAACGCGCCAGAAGATGCACGCTCAGTAGAGTTGATATTTCTTAAGTTCTGATATGAGTGAATTTTTTTTACTTATTGTATTCGTTTTTCTGGCGGTAAAATTTCGTGCATCTATTGAAGAGCGCGAATTACGTAGCCTAAAGGATCAGCATCAATGGGACTTTATTAAACATCGAGGAGAGGGGCGTGTAGCGATTTTAGCTCTTCATGGATTTGGAGTCTGTCCGCAACTTTTCGATCCGTGGTTTAACCAGTGGCGTGATAATGGTTGGAGTTACAGCATACCAATGCTGACGGGTTCAGTGCAGTCACTATACGCATTTGAGAAGTCTAAATGGGAGGATTGGGAGCATAAAGCTTTAAAGGCTTATGATGAACTCAAATCCCAGCATGAGAAAGTTTTTGTAGTTGGATTTTCAAATGGCGGTTTAATAGCTATTAGAATAGCTCAGTTACGCTCGCCAAATGGTTTAGTTTTGTTGGCCCCTTTTTTTGGGCTAGCTAGCCCACTAGGGCCATTGGGAGAGCGTATATTATTCAGTTTAAGGGTTTTTTCTTCTGGGGTTTTTATACCAAATAAAGGTTTGGATTGCTCTAATAAAGAAGGTGTGCACCATTTGTTTAGATTTAAACATTCACCTTTAAGAGCGGTTTTAGAATTGCTTAAATTCAGAGATTTAGTGATACGTTCGGGTGTTGTAAATTGTCCAGTATTCTGGAGTCATTCCAAAAGAGATCACGTTGCCAGTTATTCAGCAAGTTTGAATGCAGTGAATAATTTGTCATCAAATGTTCAAAAAGTTTCTCTTCAAAACTCTTTTCATTATATTTTGCATGATGTTGAATCTGAACTTTTAAAGCAAAAAGCAATCGACTTCCTTACTCAACAAGCGAATTTAAAATGAATAAAGCCACCATTATTTTTGGTGGCTTTGTTTCGATGATTCTATAGCCCTATATCTTGCAGACGAGATTTACTAGCTTCGTAATAGGCTTGTAGCATTTCATCCCATTGGCTGGCCTGTGCGAAATCAAGTTTAAGATATTTTTCGCTGAAACTGTAGCCTCGGCTCGGGAAATATATGGCTGTACCATAACTATTCTTTTTATTGTAGCCATGCGCTTTACTATATCCAACGAAATCTTCCGCTGCACTTTTAGCGGCGGATAATTGATTTAGCAACTGTGACTTCAAGCCACTAACGGATGAGTCAATATTGCTAGCTACTTGTTGTTCCAAAGTTTGTAGAAAATGAATTAAATCGATGTTGCTTCGATAATAGAATTTTTGCACTTTTTTAATAGTCGTATTTGTTTCCTGGATAAAATTCCCACTGAGTGTCGTTGCGGTAATATTTAATGCGGTCATCAAAGCATCGATTTTTGATAACTTAACCCAGGATTGGGTTGTGGCTCGATTTCCTTGACTACCGCCATCGTAAGATTCGTCGTAGGTCTCGACAATCATAGTGGCGACCTCTTCGGGTGTCATTGTAGGGTTGGCTGCAATAGGAGCCATTGAGTCATTGTAAGCCCAGCCTTCTCCAGGTTCAATATCTTCTGAAGCCAACATGATATCAACGTGATCTTTCACTGCATATGAGACTTCTAGCATCTGCATTAGACAGGCATCGAAAGCTAGAATATCTACTTTTTGTCCGAGGCTTTGTTGCATTTTAGCCAATGCTGGAGTCAATTGTGCTGTGGTTATGTGATTTCCGGATTCATCATCGTAGGAAATGCCTCTGAAGATGGTATTTCCTTGTCGCTTATTCCAGCCCGAACCATGGTTCCAGATAACTACCGCATATTTTTTGGCAGGATAATTCTGAGCACCCCAGTCAACAAAGTCAGTCAAGACGTCAGCGCTACCCATATCACACTCACCCATGGACTCGACTAATTCGTAATCACCTTTATTTATAAATAAACGATTACATGGCTGTCCTTGCGCTCGATCTAATTGCACAACCATGTTGAATTGATCAGTACTTCCTACCTGAGTCATCTCTTCAACATCGCCCACTCCAAATTGGTCTAAATTGTTGTCTGCGTTCAGAAATATTAAGAAAGTCCATTCTTTCTCTACTCTGGGGCTCTTGACTTCTTGAGCTTCTGTACAAGTCAATAGAAGTCCAGCTGATATAAATAAAACAAAAATTTGGCGGATCACTAACTTGAGCATTTAATCTCCTTATGCAGTTAATTACATATATTTTCTCTTTTGGTGGAAGTAACTGGTCGATTGTAAGAAGTAGAGTCTTAACGTCAATCCCTTATTTTTAGTACTATGTCCAAAACGCAGCAAATTCAAACACAACTTCCTCAGCAGATTGGCGATTACCAAGTTCAGGGTAAGCCGATTGCGCAAGGAGGTATGGCGTCTATTTTTAAGGTTGTCGATCCCAAAGGTAAAGCATTTGTAGCCAAGGTGTTACATCCAGAATTATTACGTGATAAGAAAAAGCGTGACCGCTTTGCTAGTGAATTTGAGATTCTGAGCAAGGTAAAATCCAGAAACATTGTCAAGGTATGTGAATTGATCCTTGAAAAGTCTATGCATGCTATTATTTTGGAGTATGTAAACGGCTTTGAATTGCGGTATTTGATTAAAAAATTTGCACCCTTTTCTGAGGAGGTTGCTCTCTATATTCTTAGAGAATTATGCATTGCTTTGCAGGTATGCCATCAGCAAGGATATTACCATCGTGACTTAAAACCTGAAAACATACTCATTACTCCCTCAGGAGAAATTAAACTTATAGATTTTGGTGTGGCACGTGATATGGATACCAAAAGAACATTACCCGGGACTGTATTAGGAACCGTGGACTATATGGCTCCCGAGCAAATAGAGGGACGTTGGAATGATCTTGATCAGCGGTCTGATTTGTATTCTCTAGGTATTATTACATACCAAATGTTTCATAATAAATTGCCTATTAGGTTTTCCTCTCGAGACAGTATTGTACAAGTCCTTGAGAAGAAAAAGAAACTTCCAAAATCGGGAAAATTTGATCCAAAAGTTATGGAGGAATTGTGTCTCATTTTGATGGATCCCGATAGGGAAAAAAGGCCCGCATATATTGAAGAGGTTATGGATTTTCTAAAGAAATACCGTAAGTTCGGGGGAGCTAAGAAAACTTTCAAATCTTGGTTGAATGATTGTCTAGATGAGGCTAAGCAGAGTAAATTATCTCGCCAAATAGCTAAGAAAAAAGACGCGGGTGGGGCAAAAGAGGGTGTGTCTCAGAGTAAAAAATCAGACGCTATTGAAACAGCAATGATTTATATACTAATAATTCTTGGTTGTGGTGTATTAGGGGCTCTTCTTAAAATTTGGCTACAGGGAAAAATTTTCGCATAAAAAAAGAGCCACCCATTATAGAGTGGCTCTTGATCGGTTTGTTATTAGTACCTGTAGTGATCTGGCTTATAAGGACCGTCTACCGGAATTCCCAGGTATTTCGACTGAGTATCAGTCAATTTGGTTAGCTGTACCCCCAATTTTTCGAGGTGTAGTGCAGCCACTTCTTCATCCAAATGCTTTGGCAAGGTATAAACACCCAAAGGATACTTTTCTTGATAGTTAAAAAGTTCTATTTGAGCTAAAACCTGATTACTGAAACTGCATGACATTACAAATGAGGGATGTCCAGTCGCGCAACCCAGATTCACTAGGCGTCCACGTGCTAGAACCAATATTGCTCTTCCATTAGGTAAATGAAACAGGTCTACTTGAGGCTTAATAGATTCCTCTACTACGTCTTTTTGATCCTGTAGCCAAGCCATTTGTATTTCTGAATCAAAGTGTCCGATGTTACAAAGAATAGCTTTATCCTTCATCAACATCATGTGTTTTCCTGTTACAACGTCAGAGCATCCCGTGGCAGTTACAAAAATGTCAGCGACTGGAGCAGCTTTTTCCATAGTTGTCACCTGATAGCCTTCCATAGCGGCTTGCATTGCACAAATAGGATCGATTTCGGTAACAATTACACGAGCTCCGAGTCCTTTCATTGCATCTGCACAACCCTTACCTACATCGCCATAGCCTGCAACTACAACAACTTTTCCAGCCACCATTGTATCAGTAGCTCTCTTGATTCCATCGGCTAGGGATTCGCGGCAGCCATACAGATTGTCGAATTTAGATTTGGTGACTGAGTCATTCACATTGATAGCTGGAACCTTAAGAGTTCCCTCGCGAAGCATTTCGTAAAGGCGATGAACTCCTGTGGTAGTTTCTTCAGTAATACCACGAATGTTTTTCAGTAATTCAGGGTATTTCTCGTGAAGCATAATCGTGGCATCTCCACCATCATCAAGGACCATATTAGGCTGCATGTCTTCTGGCCACTTAAGAGTTTGATCTATAC